>Ga0209541_10000290_pt1 | contig 98545 bp, 109 predicted proteins | sample RifCSPlowO2_01_FD_184027 | JGI IMG/M metagenome (GOLD analysis project Ga0209541, IMG submission 184027) | Groundwater microbial communities from Rifle, Colorado - Rifle CSP2_plank lowO2_0.1 (SPAdes) (version 2) | ecosystem: Environmental > Aquatic > Deep subsurface > Groundwater | place... | reverse complement strand
AGGATGTTGCAGTCCTCTGATACTGCGCGGCTCGGAGCGAAGCGGAGAGCCCGCAGAGTTCTCACAGGGTCATAGGGGCAGAGCCCCTATTGTCATTCTTTTATCAGAAACAGGCAGAATGTCTATTCCTTCAAAAACAATTTTTGGCAGCCAGTCCTGCGGAAGCTTCCCCCTCAGTTCGCTTAATGCAAAACCCTGTCCCGAGCCAAGCTCAAGAATTCTGCAGCTTCCTTTTCTCTGGAAAACCTTCTCAATCACTTCCGTAGGAGGGCGCAGCCCTGCTTCCAAAAACAGGCCCATTACTGCAAAATAACCGCGCTCCCTGTAATAGAGCGGGTCTGAACGAATGCTGCGAAGCGCTTTTGCCGCCCTGTTTCTTCGCTTTATGCGTGCCTTGTTAGGTTGTTTCCTCAGCGAACGCGGAAATTTTCTTTGTTTTTTCATCTTATTATTGGGGAAAGAGGCTTTAAATTTTTTTTGCAGCATTATTTTTGCGGTTTAAATGAACTGTCCGAGATGCGGCGCAGCAATGCGCAAGGAAGGGCTTGCCTCTCTGCACGGGGACAAGGTTACTGTTACCTTTGAATGCCCTGCATGCCACTACCGCATTGAACAGCCTGTTTCGGCAGGAAAAAAAGAATTCAGATAAAATAATAAACTGCTTACTGCAGGTGGATTATTTCACTGCCTTTTTTTACTTTTGCGCGCTTTGCGTATTTTACCAGATAGTGAACAGTGCTTTTCGGTATTCCGGAACTTTTTTCTATGTCCCGAACGCTCTGAAAATCCTTTCGCATTTCAATTAGCTGTAACATTTTTTCAAAGGGAATTTCAATCGCCCTTCCCCTGCTTGTTTCAATCCGCAGCTCTATTCTTTTTTTTGCAAGGATTTTTTTTGTTTTTGGGGAAAGCCGTTTGAAGCAGGAACTGCTCAGGCAGATTTTTCCAAGAGAGCCGCATTTTTTCAGGATTTTTTCAAGAAATTCCTTTTTCACAGGCCTTACAAGATGAATGGCTTCAGTATCGGAAGGAATTTTTTCAATCCTTGTTTCCGGATAAACAGAGTATTTCATGCACAAAATATTGGACAGCAGTTTTTTTATTCCCGCTGTTTCCCAAAAGTCCTCTGCCTTACTCCCGCCTTTTTCAAAATATATCTTTTCGCAGCATATTTGAATGCCTGCAGAGCCTCTATTTTTTTTCTCGGCAGTTTTACTATTTCCATTGAGCCGTTTTTTTCCTTTACAAGAGGGCCAAGCCATTCAATGCCTTTTTTCTGTTCAAGCGCGGATAAAAATCCTTCAATGCCTGTTTTTTCAGGCAAGCGGATTTTTATTATTCCCGCGCCAATTCTCGCTGCGGAGTGCGCGTCGCTTCCTGCAGTTATGAAGCTTGCCCTGTTTCCGAGCGCGATTGGCTTTGCAGTCCTTTCAATTATTTCAAGGCTTTTCTCGCTTATTTTTTCCCTTGCCTTTTTTCCTATTTTGCTCAGCCTTATTTTTTTCGCTACCCTGTTGTTTTCAAGCCTTTCAAAAAAATTCAATGGCTTTTTCACCCAGTTACTTTTGTAAACAAAATAGCTCAATTGCCCCATCATTCCGTTGAACGCCTCTACCCCTATCTTGTTTTCCCTTACAAGTTTTTCAAGCCTTTTTTCCCCCATTATGAATGCTGCGCTGTCATAGCTCAATCCCCATGGATGGGAAATGCTTAGCAGAAAACTGTTTTTTTCCGCTATCCGAATCATTTCTTTTATGCCTGCGTTTTTTTTGAAAAACTCTTCCTGTTCAAAAACTCTCTCGTCCTTTCCGTATACCAGCACGTGCCCTATTTCCGAGTTTATTTCCATTCCCGGCACTAACAGAACATTTTTCGGCTTTGTTTTTTTGAGGATTTCAAAAGCCTTTTCAGGCCTGCATTCCGCATGCTCTGTTATTGCCACAATATCTATTTTCCGCGCTTTGACGCTTTTCCAGTAATCGCGCGGCTTTGTTTTTTTTTCAAGCAGATGCGTGTGCAGATCCGCAGTAAAAAGCCTTTCAGACATTTTTATCAGATAAAATCAAACGCAAAACCAATTAAAAACTCTTTCCGGCTTTGCATTGCAGGGAAAAAAAGCGGTTTGGCTTATGCAAGTTCTGCCGGTGTTTTTCTAGGAATCTGCAATCCGTCAAAGTGCCTGTCAAAACTTATTATTGCCTTGCATTTGAATTGTTTTGCAACAAAGTATTGCAGTGCGTCTTCGAACTCTAAATTGTTTTTTTCCATTTCTGAAATTATTCTTATCTCGTCAACAAGCAGCGTGTGGTATACAAACAGTTTTTCCAGCGATATCAGGTATGTGAGGAATTCTTTCAGTTCAGGCCTCTTTTTTTGCGCCAGCATAAACAGTTCAATTGTGTGGACGCAAAAACCGCTTGTAATCGCAGTAATCTCCCCTGACTCTATTTTTTTGAACAGTATTTCGCATTGCTCCCATTTTTGCCTTTGCAGCAGGTATTCCAAAAATATGTTGGTGTCTATGAAAAACATCAGTGTGCCTTCTTTAGCCATAGTTTTGCAGCCAGGTGCTGTGCTTCGACCGAGTCAATATCGATATCTGAAATGCAGCCCCTGAGTTTTTCGAGTTTCGGCTGTGTTTTTGACAATTCTATTTTTTTCATCCAGTCGTCCAAAGCAATCTCTGCCGCCTTGCTTATGGCTCCTTTTGAGTAGCCGAATGTTTTCATTGCAGTTTCCCTGAATTCCCTGGCTTTTTTTTCAACCATCTGTATCCTTAATGTTTCTGCCATATAGCTATATTGCTGTATGGCAAAATATTTAATTATAACTGCATTCTCTGGCATGCCAGTGGCTTTTGCAAACCTTTATATAGTTCCTATCTCTTTTCTCTATTCATTATGTATCATGATTCTGGCATTGCAGATTCTGTTCTTTTGCAGGGGCTTTCTGCCATGGAACGGGATATTTTTGAGATTGTTCTGCAGAACTGGCCTGTTTCTGCTCTTGAGATTGCCGAGCATTTGCGCGAAAATCCTTCTGGGAGAGAGCACAAGAAAAAATTGAGCACTAAATATTCCTATTACCTGAAAAAGCTTGTTGAGAAGCGCCTTGTTCTTTCCAAGCGCGTTGGAAACGCCTTGATTGTCTGGCCTTTGCGCGTTGAGAAATACCGTACAATCGAGCATATTCTGCGGGGTGCGCCTTAATGCTGAACAATTTTTTTGACAAGTTTATTTTTACAAACGCTTTGAAATTCAAGCATAACAATTTTTTTCTCATAAATGTTCCTTTTGTTATTGCCCCAGTTGAAATGCTTGTGGGTTTGCTTTCTGTTGAGGATGCGGATTTCAACAAAAAGCTTTATTCGACTGTCAAGGATTCAGTGAAAAAAAACCTTATTAAGGATTTGTCGCAGGAATTCGGCTATAAGGGAGAGAGAATGCTGTCTTTTCTCGAAGAATTTTTTTCCGCGAGCGGCTGGGGTTCGATTAAAACCCTTAACATTGATTTTGCAAAATCCGAAGCCATTGTTTCTGTTTCCGACAATCCTTTTGTGCCTTTTCTTTCTGTGCAGGCGAAAAAGCCTGTCGATGTTTTGCTGCGCGCTGTTCTTGCGGGGATTTTTTGCCGGGCTTTTGAAAAGGATGTCGACTGCATTGAGCTTAAATGCTCTGCAGTCGGGGCTTCGGAGTGCGAGTTTGTCCTAAAACTGCAGAAGGATTTTGATTTGGGCAGCAAGCTTGCGAGGGAACAGCTGCCTCTGGAATTGTAGTTTTTATATTGATGGCTGTATTTTGTTTATACCAAAAGTTTAAATATTCTGAAGAGTTTATTATAATTTGTTAGGATTATTTGATTAATTTGGAAAAAGGTTTTTTTTGTGATGCGCACTAAAACCGGGATTCAGGGTTTGGACAAGGCTTTGCATGGGGGTTTTCCCGAAGCAAATATTGTCCTTGTTTCCGGCGGCGCAGGAACAGGAAAATCCACTTTGTGCCTGCAGTTTTTGGTTAATGGCGCGCAGTTGTTCGGCGAGCGCGGCCTGTATATTTCCACTGAGCAGAATGAGGCAGAGCTTTCTAAGCAGGCTTCTTCTTTCGGCTGGGATTTGCAGGGATTGGAAAAAAAGGGCCTGTTGAAAATTGCTTTTTTTGACATTACAGCAGGGGACGATTTTTTGAAAAAGGTTGATTCTATTGTCACTAACTTCCAGCCCAAGAGGATTATTGTTGATTCAATGACTACTCTTACTGATGCTCTGATGATTGCGGGAGTTGGCGAAAAAGAAGCCTTTTCCCTTGTTCAGGTTGCGGAAACTGTTTCTCCCATTCCAAGGACTGAGCAGATTATGTCAAAGACTATTTTGTATAATCTTGTCAAGGAACTGAAAAAATACAAGGTTACTACTTTGCTTACTTCTGAATTGTATGAGGATGTTGCAAAGCTTTCTGCGGATGGAATTTCCGAGTTTATTGCGGACGGAGTTATTGTCCTGCGTTACGCGAGTGCGGGCGCAATGACTATCCGCACTTTGCGCGTGCGGAAAATGCGTTACTCTGACCATGAAAAATCCTCTTTTACCTGTGAAATCACTCCAAAGGGTTTCGAGGTAAAGGAGCAGGAACTTTCTTTGTAACACTCAAAGGCCTTTGTAATGGCGGACTTTTTTTTAAACCAGTTGATTTTCTCGCAACCAATCGTAACATGGCTTTTTTTCATTGCATCCTATGCAATTCTCGGAGGCGGAATAAAATACATTGACGATGCCTTTGACGAAAAAACATTCAGCAAAATCAGCGCATTGCTTTTCATGCCCCTTTTGGCTGTTTTCGGCGCAGTTGTAATGACTCTAAGCGCAGAATCCGCTACTATTCTCGGCGCAATTGTTGTTGCTGTTTTTTTGAAGGGAAAAATTGATACAATTGCTTTCAAAATCGGGCTTATTTCTTTGATTGCAATCCTGTTTTTTATGGGCTTTTTCAATTTTTTGTGGATTCCATTAATCATAATTGCAATCGCGGGTGTTCTGGATGAAGTCGGAAACGATTATGTTGACAAGCATTTGAATGTCAGAAAGCCAATCCGCTTGTTTTTCGAGTTCCGCTTTGTAATGAAGCTTGCGGTTTTGTATTTTGCGGCAGTCGGAACCTTTGCATGGTTTTATTTTTTCGCTTTCATTGCCTTTGATATTGCATATGCTCTGGTGATGGAATACAGCATGTCTCTTGCGCATAAGAAAAAGTTTGCTTATTACAAAAATCACAACGGTTTTCTGGACAAGGCGGTTTGAATGAAAAGGGATGAGATTTTAAAAATCCTGCAGGACTTGCTCCGTTTGGAAGATGTTCTTGCCTGCATGGTTGCTCCAAAGGGACTGGATGGGATAAGCCCTGCGGGAATTAAGCTGAAGAATATTGATTTCTGGCTTTTGCTCAAGCAAACCACTGATTCTGTTTTTGATTTGATTGACAAGTTTTACGATTCTTACAAGTTGGAGCGTATTTATCTTGAAATGGGGCAGTACACTGTGATTGTTGCCACTATCAGCAAAACAATCAGCCTGCTTGTGGTTATTCCTTCTCTTGCAAACATGGGCTTGTTGGATGTTGAAATTGAAAACTCCAAGAGAAAGATTATTGAGGTTTTGAAAAAGAGCGATTCTGCGGAAGCTTCTGCTTAACCTCGCGCGCTGTTTTCACTGCTGTTTCCAATGCCTGTTTTTTCCTGCAGGCTGGCATTGAAATCCTGCTTTTGCGGTTCTTCCGTGCATTTTTGTATGCATTCTTTTTGTTTTTGTGCCATTGTCGCGTATCCTGTTGCGTCCTGCTTCATTACACTTGCCAGATTCAGCAATCCCAGTATGACTATGACGATTGCTAAGCGTAAAAAAAATTTTTTCATTTGCACACCCGATTTTTAGTATATAAAAAACAAAAAAACGCGGAAAAAAAAACGGTTTTTTCTAATTGTTTCAATAAAGAATAAGCAAAAAGTTTAAGAAGCTAACCGCAGAAAATTTCCGCTGAACGGAGAAATTCTTCAGCAAATACTGTTTTTTTGGCATTTAAGTATTTTTTGAATGTTTGCAGGTGTTCTGTGAATGCTTTTTTTGTTTGTTTGTTCCATTGTTTGTTTGATTCTTGCCAGAGCCCTTTTATTTCTAAGCAGTCTTTTTGGAGTTGTGGTTCTATTCTTCCAATGAATTCTGTTCCGTAAAGAATTGGCAATGCGTAGTGTCCGAATTTTCTTGTTTTTTTTGGAGTGTATACTTCCCATTTATAATCAAAGTCAAAAATGTCTTTTATCATTTTTCTGTCCCACAACAAGTTATCTAAGGGCGCTAAAAAGGAAACGCGTTTTTCTTTTCTTTCTTTGTTTTCTGTTGCTTGAAATTTTTTGAATTCTTGGGAGATTACTACGTAGTGTTTTTTTGTTTCCTTGATTTGTATTTCTTCAAGAGTTCCTTGTTGGATTAATTCACTGATTTTTTTTGATATTTCTTTTCCTGTTCCTATTCCTTGCCATCCCTGGCCTGTTCCTGTTATTGGCAGCATTCCAATGCTTTGCAATCTTCTTAACACTTGTTTTTCAAATAATTTGTTTGTGTTTTTTTGTTTCCAAACAAATTTTTTTCCATAAATTTTGTGTGGCAAGTCGTAATACTTGAAACCATTTTTTCTAGTGGATATTACTAGTTTTCCTGTTTTCCAAAGACTGTCTAAAGCAACTTTTCCCCATCGTGTAGTTTCCCAAAAAATATTCACTTTCCTGTCATCCGTTATATCGTTGGAGCGTATCGGGCCGTTTTTTTCAATTTGTTCCAAGAGTTTTTCTAATTGTTCTTTGTTGCTTTCTATAAAATTTTCAAGTTTTGCTTTTCTAGAGCGCGGATGAAGTTTTCGGCATAATGAAAGGTCTTCAATAGGAACCACGCACAATTCTTTGTCAAAAGTTTCTATTCCTTTTCTCTCAGCATACAACCAACCATAATAATCTGAAGGGTGAATCTCACTTACTCTTGCTTGAAGGAACAAATCTACATTTCTCCCACAAGGATTTTGAGGATCGTACTGTACCGACCGGAGACTATTAAATATTTTTTCAATTCCTTTCTTTCCACTAAACTGTCTTGGTGGAAGCAAAAATTGTTTGTAAAGAAGAAATTTTCGGGCAACAATTTTTGATATTTGAACAACCATTCGAAAAACCTAGATTAGTTGTAGGATTTCTTCATTTTTATCATGCCTTTTTTGTTATATTCTTGTTGTGTTTATTATAATGTCTGCTTGTTTTTTTGTTTTTGTTAAATATTTTCTGTATGTGGGGAGCTCTCCTTCAAAAAAATATTTGGCTGATTTATAAAAGGGGTATCCTCTGTTTTTTTTGTCTCTTTCTAGGTACCTTTTGAATAGTTCCTCTTCTTCGCATTCTAAGAATATTTTTAAGTCAAGATTTTTTGCAATATCCGATCTTAATGCAAATAAGCCTTCAACAATTAGCAAAGTCTTTCCTGTTATTTGTAGTTTTTCTGCATTTTTTTGAATTTTGCCTGTTTTGTGGTCATACCTGTTTTTTGTTATCTCTTTTCCTTTTTTGAGTTTTTTAATGTCTTTCACAATTTTGTTTACATCAATCATTGAGGGCTGGTTTGCTACTACAAAAATCATTCCTTCAGCATAGTTCTTTGCCATGATTATTTTTGCTTTTTTTATTCTTTGGGTTCGGCTGTATTTGAAATAGTCATCGGTACACAAAACCATTACCTTAACATTTTGCATTGTGTCTTTGATAATGCTGCTAATGTAGCTTTTGCCGGCGCCAGTCATTCCTCCAATTCCAATGACAAAGCATTTTTTGTTTGTAAAATTTGCTTGTCTTTCTATTAATCTTGCAAGTTGTTCTCTATTACCCTGGCTTTTTGCATCAAATTCCTTTATGTAAAATTGATTCATTTTAATGCGCCTATTGCGTCTTTTTTTGTTCTATGCATTCTTCTTTTTGCCCTGTTTGCTGTTTTGTTTATTTTTATCATTGTCATCCAATATTTTTTGTTTTCTTCAAAGTTTTTGGGTGAAGAAAATTTTGAATATTCTTTCAAGAATGCCTTTTCTTGTTTTTCATTCAATTTCAGCACGAAGATTGTTCTTGCTATGTCAAGTTCTTTTATTTCAATGCAAGTATCTTCATAATCAATTATTTTGTACAAGCGCTCGTTTCTTAGAAAAATGTTTCCTGTTGTGAAATCCCGCTGGGTTAAAGCCAAAGAAAATTTTTGCTTCTGGTTTCCAGCCAAATATTCTGCAAGCTTTTCTGCTTTTGCTTTGCTAACAATTTTGTTTTGGTTTAAGAAAGCCAGTTTTTTTAGAATGAATTTTGTTTTTGTTTTCATTGTCGGCTTTTTGAATTTCATCCTTATTTCTGTTAATGAAATTGAATGCATTTTTGCCAGAACCTCGGCCAGCTCCTTCACTACTTGCAAGGATACTTTTTCTCCTGCAAATTCCCCTTCAACCCATTCCTGCAACAACCACTCATTGTAACGCTTCAATATTTTTGGAAAAGGCATTTTGTGTTTCAAAAAGATTTTTGCTGCGTGTTGTACAAATTTTGCTTGTTGGACGGAGTAACATTTTGAAGCCTTGAAACTATTTCCCTTAACCAGTACTTTATAGTTTTTCCATTCTCCTCCGTCAGCAATTGAGAAAAAAGAAAATTCTTTTTCTGGAAAGAATTTTTTAAAAACAATCTGTTTGTCCATAATCAATCAACTTTGTATAAGAAATCTGTGGCAAAAATTTATGTAGTCGTTAACTTTTTCTAAGCTTGCTTCGTTTCGCAGGTATTTTGCAAATTCGAGCAGAGTCCACATTAGGTTCAAAAGTTTGTAGTGTCTTCTTAGTATTGGGATTAATTTGATTTCTTCCTTGGATAGTGGTATTTTTTCAGAGTATTTTTTGAGAAAATATTTTTTTTGTTCTTTGGTTAGTTCTCCGGTAATAATTGCCAGGTCGGAAAGCCAAAAACCTTTTGTTGATTCGTCAAAATCAAGTAATGCGACTAATTGATTGTCTCTGAACAGAAGGTTGTCAAAGTTTATGTCGTGGTGTATTATGCCTTTTTTGTTGCTTTCATATGTTTTGGGCATTTGTTTTTTCAAATGCTCTAGCTCTTGTTTGCAGAAGTGGATTGTATTGTCAAGATTTTTGCCGCAAATTCTTTTGAACAATCTTTTCTGTGTTTTGGTTAAAAATAATTTTTTTAAGGTTGGAAAATTTTGTTTTTGAAATTTTGCAGCATAGTCTAAATAAAACAAATCTTGATGCTCTTTTTTTCCATTTGGCTCAAATTTTTTTAGTAACAAGTGCATTTTTGCAATTGTTTCAGCCAGGCTCTTCAATTCTGTTTTGGTTACAGATTTTTTTGATTTGTGTTTGCCGGAAACGTGTTCCAACAAAACGCCATACTGTTTGCCAAACTTAAAAATTCTCTTGTCATTGACTCCGCTAATGATTCTTGGTGTTGGAAGGCCGTTGGAAGAAAGATAATCCATCACAGAAACATCAAAAAACACCAACTCCCTTTTTCTTGACGGCTTAAAAAGCTTTAAAACAAATTTCTGGGCTTTTGTTTTTACGGTCGCAGTAAACCCCATAACCCCCAAGCGATTTTCACTAAATGAAACGCAATCCAACCTATAACTTGCTTTTAGTATATTCTGGACTATTTCCTTTGTAAAAAAACCAGTCCTCGACATACTATTTACCGCCCCCTACTGGTTTTCAAATATTTTTGGATTGCTTTTCTATCGCAGTCCAAATCAAGCTTTTTGTATTCGGAGAATTTTATCCAAAAGATTTTTTCGGCTTCTATTGGCTTTAATTCTCCAATCCAATCTTTAACAACAAAATAGTGGACTATTCTGTCTCCATTTTTTGGCGGCATGATTTTGCACAAGAATTCATGGTTTTTAGGCACTACCGCCAATTCTTCTTTCAATTCCCTTTTGAATGCAGATTCAATTGTTTCATTTTCTTCAGCACGCCCGCCAGAAATAGCTATAAGTCCAGCTGCAATCGATTTGTTTTTTGTTCTCTTTTCAACCAAAAACTTGTTACCTTTAACAAGAATAAATGCAGCGCAATTAATCGTTTTTTTCATTTCAATCCTTTTGCCTGTTTTTCTTTTTGCTTAATCTTTTGCTTTAGTTCTCTGACTTCCTCTTTTGTTTTTGCAACAGCATTTCCGAACACGTGCGGGTTTCTGCGTTTGATTTTTTCTTTTAATGTTTCCAAAACATCTTTTGTTGTAAACTTGTTTTCCTTCTCGGCTTGCACGCAAAAAGCCAATACGTCCCAGAGCACGTCGCCAAGCTCTTCTTTGAGTTCTTCCCAATCTTCTTTGTCAACAGCCATTCGGGCTTCAATTGATTCGTCAACCAAACTTTTTTTCAAACTGTCAAAAGTATTGGTGCTTGCCAACGGGCATTTTTCCTGCCATACAGAAACAAGTTCTACAATTTCCTTAAACAATTTTTCATCATTCCCCATGCTTAACCCCCGTATCCAAAATTTTTAATGCAAAATATTTCAGGTTTGGTCCAACCTCTTTGCTTTCTTTGATTTGTTTTTTTGCCAGCCATTTTGCTTCCAAGGACTCGTCATTAATTTTTAGTCTGCCGCCAATAACTTTTACCGTAAATAAAATGTCAATGTCCTTTTTATCCCTGCACGGTAGCAGGCGCATGCAGAAAGGCAATGGCAATGGTTCAACAATTAGAGTTTTTGCCTTTTTATCGGGTTTTTCCAATAATTTTATTTTCAAGCCGGTTTCTTCAAAAGTTTCCCTGATTGCAGCCTCGTGAGGCAATTCATTTTCTTCTATATGCCCGCCCGGCAATACCAAAAACTCACTTCTTGCTTGCTTCAAAAACAAAATTTTTTTATTATGAATAACAAAAACTCCTGCGCAATAATGAATGGGCTTGGAAAAATCATATTTGTTTGTGTTTGCCTGTTTGAACTTTTCTATTGCTTTTATTGCAAAATATTTTGCATTGGGAAAGATTTGTTCCTCTTGTTCCAAATCTTTTTGTGTGAACCATTTTAGTTCGTGATTTTCGTTGTTAATGATTTTTGTGTTTTTTGTTTTTGCCAAGTATAACAAGTCTATGTGATAATGGTTTTCACTGATTTTTTCGAGTATTGTTTTCCAAGGCATTGGAAAAATTTTAACTTCGGAGTCGTTTTCTTCCAAGAACTTTTTATCTTTTCCAAATTCTTTGTCTGTGTCAATTAGTTCGATGACCAGCCCTGTTTCTTCTTTTGTTTCTCTTAAAGCAGTTTCGTGCGGCAATTCGTCTGGTTCAACATGCCCACCAGGTGCCAGCCAGCTATTCATTTTTTTGTGCTTTAACAACAAAACCTTGTTATTACTGATAATAAACACGGAAGAAGTGTAATGCGTTCCTAATTGTTCACTTGTTTTCATTTCGATTCCCTTTTTAGTCTATCAAGTGTTTTTCCTCTATTTTTGATAGTATTGGGAAAGCTATGGCAATTATTCCTATTATTATCAGCGTGCTGTTCAATGACCAGTCAGCGAGAATTCCAACAAGCGGACTAATTATTACTAAGGCAAGTTTTTTGAACATGAATACTGTCGATAAGACTGTTGCTCTTTTTTCAGATGGAATGTATTTGTTCAAATAGTTTTCAAATACTGGCGCTTTTGACAGGCTTATTCCGCCGCTTACAAAAATAACCAGCAAAATAAGGGGAAGGCTTGCTGTTAATCCGCCTAAAATCAGCATTGCGCCGGCCACAACAAAGCTTATTGTGATTATTCTCTTTTTTGAACCCAAAATTTTTTCCATTGCATGGTTTGATTTTATGAACATTATTTCACTTGCTACGAATACTGCGTGCACTATCCCAAAGAAGGCAATGTTTAATCCTGCTTGTTTTAGCATTGGCTGGTACAACCAGATTACAAAATAGCCGATTGCGCCGATTGCTATCAAATCTATTGCCAAAATTTTCAGTATTTTGTGGTTGTAAAAAAATCTTACTCCCTCTTTAAGGACAGCAAAATATTTTGTTTTTGCCTGCTTTATTTGAGGTTCCTTTAATGTTAAAGCAATTGCAAAGGCAATTGTTAACGGAATGCTCATTAACAACATTGGCATGTTTAGCCCGAAGCTTGCTGCAACAATGCTTCCAATCGGCGCGCCAACCATGAAGCCTGTTAACCGGGAAATTTCTATTTTCCCAAAAATATTTTTTGAAAACTTTTGCCGGTTGTTTCTTTTCAAACTATCATAAACAAATGCACTGTCTGCTCCTGAAAAAAGCGCTCCGGACAATGCCCACAAAAACTCTCCGATTAGAAACAACAAAAAACTCGGAGAGCTTGTGTAAACAACAACGCCTACAATGTTTACCAGACAGCCTAGCGCAAGGCAATGCTTTCTTCCCAAATAATCTGCTATTGTCCCTGTCGGAATTTCCAGCAGAAAAACCCAGAGCATAAACCAGGATTGCAATAGCATTACTTGGGCAAAACTGATTTTTCCCCAGTCAGTAAAAAAAGGAACAAGCACTCCGCCAATAAAATGCAGGCTAACAAAAAAAGTAAACAAATACATTTTCCAAATGTTTTTTTTAAAACCAGAATCATTGTTGTTTTTCATTTTTTTCAATCCCAAATTTCAGTTCTTTGAAAGAGTGCGCGTCAATTCCGTAGTGTGAGTAAATTTCTTTTCCGTGCAAAGTTGTTGCCTGTTCTTCGGAAAAGCCGAGCATTTTCAATCCTTCCAGAACCCTTTCCTTTGAACCGGCCTCTATTTCCAAGTAGGGGGGAATCAGTGGCCATTCGTCAATGTCAAATTCAATGTCCTTATATTTGAAATGCGTGCGCTTGTTTTCCTGCAAATAAAGTTCCTGCAGGCCCAAATGCTTCAGCAATGCACGGGTTTCTTCAAAATCGCTTACCTTTATTTCAATTTCTTTTGTACCATCAATCTCCTTGTTCAAAATCTGCTTGAGAGTAATGCTGTGCTCCTTTCCATCCGTCCGCAGGCGAATCCAGCTCTGTTCTTTTTCCAACTGCTTGTCGGGAAAATCAAGAACAATCCTGTTGAATGTCCTTGCCCAGAGCTTTTCCGCGCCAAGGGCTTTCAGCTTGGAAGCAATTTCTTTAATGTTAATTTCCAAGACTCTTATTTCGCATTCCATATTATCACAATTTGCGTTTTCCTTCAAGGCTTTTTATTAGTTCGATTTCTTTTTTGACAAAACCTTTTTTTTCAGGATAAATAACAGATTCAATTATTTTTGGTACAGGCAATCTTATTACTGATTTAATCTGTGCTAATTGCTCTTTGTCGGCCTCCAGTAAAAATCCATGCCTCTTTGTTATGCCTTGCTTTTGCCACAAAGAACTTATATGCATTGCTTTGATTTTATTTTTGACTTGCAGGAACTGTTTTGGCGCAATGCCGCAATCCAGCGCATGGCAGACGTCCAAAACAAAACCAAACTGCTCGTGCTCTTCCAACAATTGTTTTATCTTTTCCAGTGTTCCAAATGCCTGATATTTTTTGTCCATGTTCTCAAGGCAAACCTGCATCGGCAAGTTTTCAAGTAATTCAAAGTCTCTTATTTGATGCGGGTGAAACAGCAAATATTTTGCATTAACCTTTTTGCCCAAATCCAGTGCTTTTTGCAAAAGATTATTTGTTTCAGCATTACTTGCATATTCTACCTCTTTTAGCGGCATATGAATCGAAACAAAATCCATGCTCTGCAAAAATAACAAGTCCTGCTTGGGTAATTCAAAATCTAACAATTCGCCCGGCAAAGCAAATAAGAGCTCAATGCCATTAATTTGTTCTTTGAACTGTGCCAAGTAATGAATACTCTCCAGCCTATTCAAACCCAAATCATAACAACAACCAACAGAAATAGCAACAACCATGTTTGTACACCTATTTTTTGTTTTTCACGCTATTCTTTTTCCGTTTTCTGTTTTTCTTTCTGGCTGCAGCAAAACAACTTCTTTGTTTTCAAGGACAACGCCCAGAATTAAAACTTCAGAAACAAAGTTTGAAATCTGCTTTGGCGGGAAGTTTGTAACGCAAATAACCTGCTTTCCAATCAAATCCTCTTTGGAGTAAAGCTTTGTTATCTGCGCGCTGGTTTTCTTTATTCCAAAGGAACCGAAATCGATTTTCAGTTTGTAAGAAGGATTCTTTGCTTCTGGAAAGTCCTCGGCAGAAATTATTGTGCCTGTGCGCATTTCGACTTTTTCAAAATCATTCCATGAAATCATAAAAAAACCTTAACATTTTCACAAGTTTAGCGTATAAAACAATTCTGTTTCTTTGTCGTCGAATAGTTTTCCCAGTTCTGCGGTTTTTTTGAACCCGCATTTTTCATATAATGCCCTGGCAATTTTGTTTTTTTTGGAAACAAACAAGAAAATTCTTCTTGGTTTTAAACCGATTTTTTTGAAATGTTTTTTTACACAATCTATGGCAAAAACAATTATTGCAGAGCCAATTCCTTGTTTTCTATATTCTTTTAACACATGAACCTCTTCAAAAGCAACAACCCCCCGAATGGGGACTTCTTGAATGTGCCACTGTAAGACACCAACAATTTTGTTGTTAATCTTGGCGACTACAGTGAAATTATGTGACAAAAAGCACTCCACTCTTTTCTTTGCCAGCCACTTGTTTTTATAATGCTCAAAAGATTCTAACAATTCCGTAAAATCTTTTTTTGTAGCCAAACAAATTTTTAATCCAGTCATTAAAACACCCTATGCAATTATTTCAACAATGTCTCCTTCCTGTAGTTTGTGTTCTGCTCCGACTTTCTGCCCTGAGAATTTTGCGTTTGGTCCAAAGATTTTTGCATGCTTGAAGTTCTCTGCTAACTCCTTGTGGATTCTGCGCGCAAAATCAAGCACTGTAGAATCTTTTTTAAGTGCCAAAGGCTTTTTTAAATCGTTTTTGGAAAAAACAAAAATCAGGCCGGTTGTTTCCCAAAGCTTCTGTTTTAGTTCCTCAAAATTTGTTTTGTTCATAGCCGAAATCGAAAGCATTGGAAAGCCGGAAAACTCTTTTTTCAGCTCTTCAAATTTTTTTTGTGCTCCCTGCAGTTCAATCTTGTTTCCTGCGAGAATAATCCTGCCCTTTTTCTGTTCTAACAAGCCTGAGTTTTTGAGTTCTGCAAAAATCTGCTGTGTTTCCTGCAACGGCCTGCTCAAGTCTGACAAAACAATTATTCCGTCTGCGCTTCTGACTTCTGCAAGCACTCTTTTGCCCATTCCTTTGTTTTCAGCCGCGCCTTCGATTATTCCAGGCAAATCAAGAATCTGGAATCCAACTCCGTTAATCTGCACAAAAGCAGCCTGCGGCTTTAGGGTTGTGAAAGCGTATTCTGCTGTTTTGAAATGCGCTCCGCTTAAGGCATTTAACAAAGTGCTTTTTCCGCTCGAAGGCTGCCCAAGCAGGACAAACTGGAAATCGCCTTCTTTTTTAACAGAAAAAATTTCACGCGCTTTTGTTTTTGACCTGACTCTTGTTTTGCCGATTAGTTCTTCAAGCTCTGCGCGGATTTCGCCGTAAGGGCCGGACTTGTATTTCGGAAGCTCGGCAAGAATCCTCCGAATTTCCAGAATCTTGGCTTTGCCTTCCAGGCCCTTCAACCGTGCCTCTATTTTCTGTTTGGCTATTGCGTGCGGCATTGGCATACAAACAAGTCCCTCAAATAAATAGGGCTTGAAGGATTAATAAAAATAGGGTTTAATCCAAGTAAACTGATTGGTTGCTTTTTTTTCTGGGTTTTTTCAAGTGTTGTTTTTAAAATTGTTTTAACACTATTTTTTCTATGCAATTTGGCAAAGAATTAAAGCGTAAGCCTCTTTTGAACGAGAAGAATCTTTTTTTGCCAGAAGCCAAATCCAGTCCCGAACAGCGTAGGCAAAGAGCTTTGAAAAGAGAAGCCATGTCTTTCTTAGATAATTATGGATTAAAGAATGCGGCATTCGAATTGGCTGGTAGTGGTTTGAGTAGTTTTGCATTAGTGGTCACAAAAGGAGGCAGAAAATATATATTAAAAATTTACAAAAAAAATTCTAATATTGAAACAGAGGCGCAGTTCGGCAATTACCTCTATAATAATAATGTGCCAGTTGCAAAGATAATCAAGAATTCTAGAGGTCAGCTCGTTACCAAAATAGGTAATTTAAAGGGCGTTTTATTTGATTTTTGTGAAGGCAATCAAATAAAATGGGGGGGTCTTAGTAAAGATTTTTCTGAAAACTTGGCGAAAATTATCGCAAAGATGCATTCTATTATGTTAAATAATCCCCATAACATACCGGCTAAAGATTTTAATGCCTGCAAACTTGCTTCATTAGCTGGTTTGTCTAATGAAGAAATTATCCGAAAAGCTAGAGAAATGGAGAAGGTATTAAAGAAAATTGCTTTTTCTGACCTAAGAAGGGCATTGGTTCATTCTGATATTACGAGGCAAAATTTGTTAGTGTCTGAAGATAGAAATAGAATAAATGCAGTCATAGATTTTGGCGATGCGCATGTTGATTATATAGTTTGGGATTTATCCGTTCTAATAACGCAGGTATTCATAACAAAAACATATGGGCTTGATTGGCCTGCGCTTTCAGCTTTCGTCAAAAAATATTACTCGTTATGCCCATTGAATAGGCAGGAAAAGAATGCGATTATACCATTCATAAAAATGAGAAATCTCAATCTTGCAATTGAGGTTAACCGTTCTGCTAAAAAGAATAAAAAAAATATTGCCGAACTCCGGTCTATAGAAAACTCGGTTCTGACAAAACTAGCTATTGTAAGTAAATATCAGGAAAGGCTCTCCAGGATTTTTAATGGCTGAGTGCCATTAATCCTTTACTATCCTAGAATTAATCAAGTCCTTTTTTATTTCATCAACTCTTTCCATAACACCTGAAATTCTAAACGAGGGTATTTTTTGCATATCTTTTTTATTTATCCTGTCTTCTGTATAAAGATTCAACATTTCATACTGAACTATGCAATATGAGCATGGATTTGGTCTACTGGCTGGCAGGTAATTTTTGTGGCCTTTGAATATCGCATCTATTTTTTTTGAATCATCAAAAACATTGCCTAACCGCGGTAAATCGTCAGCACGAGTGCAGGTATTTATATTTCCGTAATTGTCCGATCCGATTACATAAAATGGAACATAGCAGTTGTAATTTCTTTTTCCACTTGTCATTATGTCCACAAGTCTTTCTAAATATTTTTTAGGGGGAAGGATATTTTTATAAGTGCTATATTCATCGATAACTATTTTTTTAAAATCCTGTATTTGTTTGTTACTAAAATCTAATATACTTCTTGGTTCACCTCTCACAGGTCTAGGGACAATGACAAAATTTTTATGGTTCTTAAAATATTCGAGGATTTCCTTGAACGCTCCTGTGTTATGCTTGGTTAAGACGCAGTTTATTTCTAAACCTATATTGTTTTCTAAAATACAGGCAATATTTTCTAAAATCCTTTTAACCACCAAATCGCTGTTGTTTCTTGCGAAATTTGTCATTCCCGATGTTCCGTCTAAGGATATTTGGAAATATGCATTGCCAAGCTTGGACAATTGTTTTATTTTTTCCGGAGTTAACGCTATGGCATTCGTTAGCAACTGTATGGCGGCATAATTTTTGTGGATGTTTTTTATAAAGTCAACTATTCCGTCATACAGGAATATTTCCCCTCCTGAAAGTTTTAATATTTTATAATCCATTATGCGGTCTGTCTTGGAAAGCACATGCTTTCCAAGTTTAAAAAAATCGCTTATTTTTGGTTCCAATGGAATCATTTTAGATAAATTTTGACTATTTTTTATTCGATTTTTCCAAGAGTCAGGCATCTTTATAGTTTTATCTTCATTAAAGTTAAGTTGAAATTCGGAAGGATAAAAACCGCTACAATATTTACATTTAGAGTTGCAAAACTCATCCAACATGCGTTGGTCGTTAAATACAAATTTTGATTTTGTCGTCATGATAGGTTTATTATTTGTTTATCGCTTAAATTTTTTATCAGGTTTTTAAGTTTTTTTGGGTTTATTTTTATTTCTGATCCTATTTCCTGAAGCGTTTTAGCTTGAGAACATAATTTTAAAATATCTTGTTCTAAGTTATTCACCCTAAATTTTTGCAATCTTTCTTCTTTAAACAAATAAACATTGTTACCATAATCGGCAAGAGCGGGCGATGCAAAATATTTTGCTCCTTTCTTTTTTATCTGGCCTAAGGATTTACTCTTTAGTTTTGTTTTATTAGACAAAATGTTTGTATACGCTTCTAAATACATCTTTGCTATCTTGCTAGGATTGTAATCTCTTTTTATTATTTTTTGTGACATCGCCAAGTCTTTTTTTATTTGTTTCTTATTTTCTAAGATATTAACTATATTTGTGAATATGCTCACAATATCCGGTTCACAGTTTTTTATAGCAGGAAAAATTTTTGATAAATCTGATAAATTGCCAAACTTAAAAGTTAAAACCGGGGTGCCACAAGCTAGGGACTCCAAACATACTTGTGAAAATGATTCAGGCAAAAAAGAAAAAGAAATAGTTATGTCTGAAATGGAGTAAAAATATTTCATGTATTCAGTTGGAATCCAATCAAGGTTAACAACATTCGAAGCATTAAAGCTGTACTGTTTTCCTAATGTTGTTAATATCAGCGAATTGGGATATTTCTTATGGAGTAAATCGCAAATCTTCGGTAAAAATATTTCTCCTTTATTAGCACTTGCTCTGTGCGGGAAAAAAATAATTGGATATCTGCCGCAATTTATTCCTGAATTGCTGACAATTTTTTTTATCTTTGAAATCACGATTTTTGGAGATAATTTATAAAACACATTTCCATCCATGGCTCTAGGTATTGTGTATATTCTTTCGCTTAAATTGTTCCACGTGGTTATATTTTTGAGGACATTTGTCGCGAAGGGAGAGGGGCTTATTATTGCATCCCAATTGCCGCCAATCGCCTTGTCTAAGTGGCTTCCCGCATTGCAGGTGGCAAAAATTACATCATGAAGGTGGTTTACAATTATAGCTTTACAATTTTCTATATAGGGAAATGTAAACGATGAGGCATGAACATTAATGATGTCTGCGTTATTGCACTCATCTATAATTTTTCCAACAATATTGTATCCATCAAGCTTTATAAAATTTATTTTCCCCCATTTGAATTTGTCGCGAGCGTCTTTTATGCTCCTACTCATTATGGTAACTTTGTCGACATTTTTTAAGCAAGCAAATTTTTTTGCCAACGCAATAATGGTCCTGGCTTTGCCGCCATACTGCATTGGAAAAATTTCAGGTTCGTCATCTAAGAAGCTAATTTTCATTTTTTTTGCCTTCTTCTGCTGATTTAGGATAAATATTAGTTGCCCATATTAACCTTTTGAGGAGGTATAACATTGGCCATTTATTTTTTTAACCTTAAAATAACGCTGCAAAAATTCTTTTTTATTATTAGCTTTATGCTCTGCCGCCGTTGCCCTAAAATCTTCTTTTATTATGGCGAGCATTTGATTTCTGTTTATATCGTCGAACTGTGACCTATAAATAATAATTAGGTCTGCTATTGTTTCGAGGTACTTCTTAGTATCTATATAGAAATCTTCAATGCTTATTAATTTTTTTAGGTATTGCAGTCTTTCAAAATAAGCTATTTTGCTTCTTGCGTATGGCATGTCTTCATAAAGAATCAATGTGGCCTGTTGTTTTTTAGATTTAAACGCAGCTATAGTTGCATCGAACGCAATCAAGTGCGCAAGATGCCCTCGTATCGCCATTGGACATAAAACAGTATTTATCCGCTTATTTTTTATTTTTTTTATTATTTTTTTTGTTATATAATTTATCAATTTTGTTTGGGCATATTTTTTTGGGAAGGTTTTAAATTTTCCGTCCAAAGTGGGCGTGGGGAGCCTAAGGGACTCAAATTTTTCCTCGAGGTATTTTTCGACAGCTATTACAGACTCGTCAATTCTTAGCTTTTCGTATTGTTCATTAGAGATATGTATCTCATTACGCCACGGAAATTTCGATACAGACGTTTTTGAAAATATATTAAGAACTGTTACACTGGCGCCCTTTGATAAAGCATCCAGTACATATCCCGATGCCGACAATGCGAAATCATCCGGATGAGGTTCGATAACTAGTATTCTTTTGTTTATTTTTACTCCTTTTTTTATAGGTCTTTTTTGTATGAATATGCCCTCGTCAATAAATATTTTATTTTTTAAATTGTTATTCAGTCCTTTATTTTTTATTGGCAAATATTCAAAATCACTGAGATAACGGACAGAATCCTTTTTTTCATTAAAAAAGGGCAGTTTTATTATTTGTTCAGACATAATTTATACAACTTAACATATTTATTTATCCATTGATCTGGCGAGTACCTATCAAGCCACTTTTTGCTTACCGGTGTTTTTAGATCGGATTTTACTGCCTCTAAAATAGTTTTTCCGAGTGAAGAGGCGCCTGCATTAGGTACAATAAATGCATATTTATTGCCTGTCGCAATTTCATTATATGTCGGGATATTTGAGAGCACAGTTTTTTTGCCAAGTGCCAAAGATTCCAATGCAGAATAGCCGAAACTTTCAAATCGACTCGGCAATACAACTAAATCCGCATTTTGATATGCGGTTTCCATATTATTTATTTTTTTAAAAATAAATGACACATTCTTCGACCCTTTTATTTTCTGAAGGGCCTTTACGTTTGGTTTATACTGGTCATCCAGCCCTGCAAAAATTATTCTAAATTTAGGGAGTTTTTTGTTTATTGCAATCAAACTTTTAAGCAATAAATCCTGTCCTTTTTGTTTTATTTCCAGCCTTGAAGGAACAAAAATGTTCAACTCTTTTCTGTTTGTTTTTTGTCTATTAGTATAAGGGGATTTATCCAAAGAGTGGGGGATTATAAAAATTTTTTTGTTAAATTTTTTTCGGTATTTAGCGGCATAATATTTTGAGGGAGCAACAAACACAGTTTTTGAATTTTTATCTGATTTTATTACTCGGCTTATTTTATTGAAGCTTCGCCGACCCCAATTTAGATTAAAACAAGCTGGATCATCGTGCATTGTAAAAATTCTTTTTTTGCTTAAGCAACAAAAATAAAAAAGCAGAGAATTAAAGTGTATGATATCGTATTTATAAAAATCAAACTCGTTTTCAATTTTTTCAGCAAATTTTTGTAGCGATTTTATGGTAAATTTTTGAAAGAACTCATTTTTTATTGAGTACTCATCGAATTTTTTTGTGGACGATAAATTCAACGGAATATAACTAACATTATCAATGCTTATTTTTTTGCCTGAAAGCATAACTACGTCATTTTCAATCGAAAGCTTTTTTAGGGCAGAGGAAAGGAGCATTACATATTTTTCTGTACCGCCAATAGACTTTTTGTATATGGGCCATAAACTTACATGCAATATTTTCATATTAATACCTTTTTGTTAAAAGAACTATTTTTTGTTTTTTTTAATAACATTATAGCACCACGTATAAGATCTTCATTTATATTTTTTGTGTTAAGTATTGTGTATCTATCTTCTCTAGGTTTTATTTCTCCCGGCAGGTTGTAAAGGTTTTTAAGCACCCTGTCATCGTTTGTAAGCGCATCCAGCAAACCTAAATCACTTAACATTGATAGAATAACCTTGTTTTGATTTTTTTGTAATTTCATCGCTATTAAGATGCCCGCAGTTACAGCAACAGCGTGAAAGGTATCAATCTCTTTCTCTATAAATGAGGCTATAATGTGTTCAGAACCGCTTTCTGGTCTGCCACACCCAGCAATATTTGTTATGTAACCGGAAAACATTAGCAACTTAATTATCAACTCTAAGCTTGCTCGATCCTTTCTAAGAATTTCTTTTTTATTTAATATTAGTTGTTTTAATATAAATTCAGCAAAACAGTAAAGAAAACGGTCTAAGCACTCTGATTTTTTGCATGCTGATAACCTCCAATCAAATAAGGCAGTATGAATCGATAAAACATCACATAAGCCGTAAAGATGATATTTAAAGGGGGTTTTTTCTAATAGATTAAAATCTACAATTATTTTGTCGGGAATTTTTGCAGGAAATGTTCTTTTACAGCCAGAATCCAATAAACAGACTTTATTAGTAAAAAAGACATTTGTAGTAAAGGCGGCTGGTATGGAAATTAGGTCAATTTCTAAAACCGAAGCAATATATTTTGCGACATCAGTAGTCTTTCCATTTCCCAAACTTACAACCTTCTTAAAGTTTTTATTTTTTGAAAATAAGTCGATTTCATTTTTAATAATTCCAACAGTGGTAGAATCTAACATAGTGGCTTTTATTGCAGCAGCATTGCCAACTAATTTTAAAGAAGCAGGTGAAAAAACTAAAAGATCTTCCTCTTTAAGGCTTAAAAGTAATGGCTCGACCACCGACTCGCATGTCTCTATATTCGAATTAAAAGTTATATTTTTAATCATTTAAATCCCTTTTTTATGCTAGGTTTATTCCACAATTTATGTGGGACTAGGTTCCCCTTTCTATTTTTACAAATTTTGTGTTTCCACAATTCAAACACTTTTTTTCTTACATACAAACCATTCAACCTGTTGGCTGTTTTTTTATTATTTCTTCTTGGTCTATTACTTGTGTTATTCTTTCATCTTGGTTGAGTTCTTTTGTTTCAACCGGCTTTTGATAGTTTTGTTCAAAGTCTATTACAAATTTTTTTACCTGTTGAATCCAGTCAGAGTTTAAATAATATTTTTTGTCGTATCGAACAACAATGCCTTGGCTTAATAGCTGTTTCAATGTTTTTTGCACGCCTTGGTAAGTAATGCTCTGTCCTTTTTGCCTTGTCATTACAGAATAAATTGTTTTTGTTGTAAGCGGCCAATACTCTGTTAAAATTGAAACAATACGGTCTCTTGTGTCAACCTGGTTTTTTTGAATGCACGGCAAGATTAAAGCAATCATTTTCAAAAAACACTCCTTTTCAGTTGTCTTCAAGTGCGCTGTAAATATTGCGGCTTGAGCGACTAATATAACCTTGGTTGAAAATACTTCAACTAAAAAGTTTATTGTAAAAAAGCTTATTTTTTCCGTAAATAGCATTTTTTTAGCATGGTACTGTGGCTTAAAAATCTTGCTACATAAAACTTGTTTATGCTGTTTTCTTTTGCAAAGGGCATTTCTACCAAGGATTTGGTTATTCGGATTTTGAGTGAAGAATGGCCTTTGTCTGTTAAACAGGTTTTTGAGCGTGTCAAAAAGGCTTCCGGACAGGCACTGACTTATCAGGCTGTTCATAAAACTGTTTCTTCTCTTTTGCAGGAGGGAATACTGGAAAAGGATTTTTCTGGTTTTTCCCTGAATCTTGAATGGATTAAGAAGAACCGCGCAAATGCGGAGTTGCTGGAAGATTATTATTTGAAAAGGCAGAAGCATTCCTTGCGGAGCCTGAAGGAAAACGAGACTGTTAACATGCATTTTTCCAGTTTAATGGACATGGCGCGTTTTATTATTTTGGAGTTTCTTGCTTTTGAAGATTCTGAAAAAAAGCCTATTGTCTGCAAGCTCTGGAGTGCTTGGCCTCCGATTGCGCTTAGCGATAAGGAGTTTCAGGGTTTGGTTGAGATTCTTTCGCAAAAGCAGATGTATCAGACGATTACAAACACTACTTTTCTGGACAAAATGTCTGGTGATTGCCTGGAAAAAATCGGTGTGAAAATAAAATTCGGGGTTCCCTGCGATGTGGCTGCAGATACTCTTGTAGCAGGAGACTTTGTTGCGGTTGTTCATTTTCCAGAAGTAAAAAAGCAGTTCAGGAAAATTGCCAAGATAACAAAAATCTTGAACGGTCCCGCATTAAAAATGCTTTTGCATTTTTTGTTCCAGACAAAAACCAACACAATAGTTTATCTTACAAAAAACGTGGAATTGGCAGACAGCCTCCGCAGTGAAGTATTGACCCATTTCAATGAAAAACAGCAAAAAGCTCACAAAACCATTAACAACGAACTTAAGAATTTTGCTACATAAAGTGTTTTTATGCAACCAACTCTCGGAAAAGGCACAAGCACAAAAGACACAATAATCCAGATTCTCAGCGAAGAATGGCCGTTGAGCGTGAAACAGATTTACGAGCGAGTAAAGAAAAAATCTGACCACCCTCTTACGTATCAGGCTGTGCATAAAGTCATTAAACAATTGTTGGGGGAAGGTATTGTTGAGCTTAAGGGTAAGAATTATATTTTGAATAAAAACTGGCTCAAACAAACGCATTCGGCTTATGAAGGGCTGCTTAAGAATTATTCTATTGTTTCTGAGCAAACTGGCCAATTCAGGCATTTGGAATTTGATTCCATGATGGATTTTGGAACTTTCATGATTAATGGTTTTTATTTGAATAATTCTTTGAATCCGAAAAAGAAGGAATGTGTTTGTTTTTGGAAGCATGCTATTTGTTCTTTTGGACTTTCAGAAGAGAATAATGAAGCTTGCCGAAGAATTTTTGCTTATGCAACACATTATGGAATTTCTGCTAGTAACACTTTTTTGGATCGGTGGGCTTCAGATTATTTAACACGGTTTGGCAAAAACTGCGCTTGTGGTGTAAAATATTCCGCTCAAGATTATTCTTTTGTACAGGGGGATTATTTGATGCTTGCTTTTTTGCCCTCAGATTTTGACAAAGAATTCAGTGATTTTTATGAAACTGCAAAAGAGTTCGGTAGTGCTGAAGCAAAAAAATACTTTGACTTAATCACAAAAAAAATAAAAATTTTTGTTGTAATTTTTGAAGACGAAAAACTAGCGGACTTTTGGAGACAAGAAGCAATTAGTTTGTTTCAAAGAAGTGTCCAGCGCGCAAAAACAAAGTAACTATTTTTTTTAGGCATGGCGTGCTGTGATTCCATAGGTATTAATAGTACCTTGAAAATAATTTTAGTATGACTGGCACTTTTGATGTTTTGATTGTTGGGGCGGGGGTAACTGGTCTGGCCACTGCTATAAAAACTTCTGGGTTGGGGCTAAAAACTTTAATCGTTGAAAAAGATTCTTTTGTTGGGGGTAACATCAAATCGTCTGCCTTAACTTGGCTTTCGGATATTAAAAAATGGGCTCCTGCGGCTAATGCAATAAATCAAAAATATAATTCCTTTAAGATTAAATCTTTAAATTCAAGCAAGGAAGTTACTGTTTCATTTTCTAAGGATGTTGCCTGTACTTTAAATTTTAGCATTTTTTTGAAGGGCCTGTTTAATAAAAATAAAAAAATACGAGCAATTTTTGGCAGATCTGTTCTAAAACCGATCTTCCATAATGGGGGAATTAGTAAAGTAGTCTTAAGTGATGGACGGAAAATTTCTGCAAGCCTTTTTATTGACGCAAGTGGAGAAAAGGCGGTACTGGCTAGAAGTTTGGGGATGATTCCTAAAGTAAGAGAGCTTGGGATAGGGATTGAATATGAATTCAAAAACGTTTGTATAAAAAATAAAAAACAGTTTTGTATTTTTGTTGGCGAACATGAAGTAGTCCCTGTTGGTTATGGGTGGGTGTTCCCATTACGAAATAATTGTGCAAGAATTGGTGTTGCAACTTCTTTTTTATCTGGCAAAGTTAGCCCATCTAAAAGAATTGTCAGATATTTAGAAAATTTTTTGGCACGTTCGGAAATAAGCCCCCTTATTAGAAAAGCTGAGAAGATCGAAACGCACGGAGGGGTTTACCCTGTGGGGGGAATGTTGAAAAGATTATGCAACTCTAATCTTATGGTTGTTGGTGATGCGGCTTCGCAAGCAAATCCCTTATTTGGAGAAGGCATAAGATATGGTTTGCATTTTGGGGAAGTAGCAGGGGAAACGGCTTCTAAAATACTGAAAAATAATGTAAACTCTTCTAATTTTTTTGAAGCTTATCAAAAAGAATGCGAAAAATATGTTGGGGACTCATTTCAGTCAATTACTGAGTTGGATGATTTGCCTGCAAATGTTTTTTGGGAAAAGGTAATTGCAGGCATTAATTATTTAAAAAAAAATAAGCAAAAAATGAAAATCTTGAAGCTTCTTAGAAACGAATTGAGCAAAAAAGAACTAGGTCGATTATTTAACGGATGATATTTGTATGGGGAAAACTACTTTTAGTGTAGGGTATTCGCAAAGTTTTGATGCAGTCATCGCTGGCGAAGAGGCTACTAAAATGGCATTATCCTGCTTAACAGAGAAACCAAAATTAGCATTGTTTTTTTGTACAATTCATTATCAAAAACAGCGATTTGGTTTCAAAGAACTGTTAGATAGCAGTAAGAAATTATTAGAAAATACCACTCCTCTTGTTGGGGGTAATATTTCAGGGTTTATTTGTAAGAACGGTTGTTTTAGCAGAGGTGTTGTGGTGGTGTGCGCCGCAGGCGATGATATTCAAGTCAATGCCTTTTTTGCTAATAGTATCCGAAGTAATCCTGAGAAAATAGCTAGTGCTTTAGCAAAAAAAATAATTTCGCAGGTTCCTGAAAAAAATTTTAGGAATAAAATATTGTTTAATTTTATTTCTGGGCCAAAGGAGCCTTGGTTTTTGTCTACAAAGCTTGTAACAAAGCTCATTCGATCCATGTATGCTTCACTGCCTTTAAAACTTTCATGGTCTTTGAGAGATATTCTAACGAATATGGCAATGTACTTCGGGTATGGTCCTGGCTTTGAAGAAAAAGTGGTAAGCAACATATCTAAAGATTTAAATGATTATTATTTGTTTGGCTGTTCTACCTTTGATGACATCAAAAGTTTAAAGCATCACCAGTTTATTGATAATGCGGTTTTAGACAATGCAATCGTTGCAATGTCTATTTTTTTAGATTTTCCAGTTGTACTTGAACATAAACTTCCTTTGATAACAACAGACAAAAAATTTTTTATCAAGCGTGGTTGGAAAAACCATTATATTGATCTAGTCAATAACCGCCCTGCTGCGAGTAGTTACGTTTATGAAATGAGTTGGCCTAAAGAATACATTCAGGCTCACATCGAACAAGTGACAAAGAAAACATTTTATTTTCCGCTCGGCTTTAGAGAGGGCGGCAAAATATACCCTTTTCCTGCTGGATTTTTCTTAGGGGAGTCTATTGTGAGTAACAGAGAAATACGTTCTGATGACATTGAACTATTTTTAACCTCTAATACGGAAACTATGGCTTGTTTCAATAATATTCTTGAAAAAATAAAGAATAAGAAACAACTCTTTACTTTTTCAGTAATGGGTATGAACATAATCGGCATGATGGGTAGCAAAATAAATCTGCTTAAAGAAAGTTTGGACAAAGCTTGCGACAGTTCTCCATACTTGGTGCTTTTTGGTTCGGGAGAAAATTCCAAAAAGCCAGAAGAAGAAAGTGTTTTTTACAATTACAGCATTGCTTTACTGAGTATTTTAGAAAAGGACTAAGGTAATTTTAATGAAATACAATTTGTAGGGCATACTTTTTGGCATGCCTTGCAATTGTTGCAAAGCTCTTTAAAGTATGGAACTATTTTGTATTTTGTTTTCCAGACATCTCCGGTGTATGCTCCGATCGGCACATTCATGAAAACACCGACTGGGCATATTTTTAGGCATTTGCCGCATTTTTTTGCGCCCAAGCATTTTTTCAAGTTTATTTTTACTACCATTTGTGCCTACTTCCCATTACGGTTTCCCGGTCTTCCATTTTTATGGCGTTGCAGGGGCAAACTTCCTTGCATAAACCGCACCCAAAACATTTTGTAACGTCAATAACTGCTTTAATATCAAAGCGATCTGCATAAATTGCGCCAAACTGGCATCTTGTCATACAATAAAATTTTTCACATTTGCACTTTAGAGGGTCTACATACGCTATTTCATGTCCTTTCAAAAAACTAGACTCAATGCCTGTTGAGAGTCGTGATTTCATTGGCATGCAGTATTTTCTATCGCAATTGCACATTGCAATGGGAAAGGGGGCGGCAGCATAAAGCACTTCGTGCACCAAGCCCTCTTTGTTCCAGTCTTTTAACAAATCGACGGCTTCACTTGTATTGATCTCTTCCATTTTTTCAGTCGGATTAGTTTGTTTAACTAAATCTCTCATTGGCCCAAAGTTCAGGCAACACATCTTTTCTTTCAAGCCACACAATTTGCGGCAATTACATTGGAACAATACATGGTTGTCAGCTAATTTCACTATTGCAATGGCATCCTCAAGAGTAACCGCTTGCCCAGAATGATTTGAAGCAGCAAATTTATTCATCATTCCGCGCACTACTGGTTTCAGCAGGGGGTTTCTTGCCAATTCAAACAAGTCAAGACTGTCGCGCATGTAATGGTCTAAAGTGGGTCCAGCAATCTTTTTCAGAATACTTTTTCTTCCCTTGTTTTTTAATAATTCTTCTTTATAGTTGTCTTCGTCTAAAAACCATTTCTTTCTCTTATGCTTAGCGCAGAATTCGCACATAAAAATACTGTCTTCTAAAACAAATAAAATAAGATGCCTTTTTGCTCAAGACAGAGAAACCATTCCTTGCAAATATAAAAAACAATGTTTTTTGTTTATTTTTTGAATTCTGCCAGAGTTTTTTCTCTTATTTGTTTTGCAATTTCTGGGTTTTTGTATATTATTGCGCGGGTCGGGTTTTTTGAGAACATTGTGGTCAGAGTCTTGTTCAAGTCAAAATCGCTTATTTTTACAGGCTGTGCCCAAATCTTTTTCCAAATCTTTTTGTGTTCAGAATTATAATAAATCTCCAGTACATGGTCTCCGACTATGAACAAATCGCAAGCAAATGCCACTGGAATTCCAAGCTTCACTTTTACTCCGAGTTTTTTAAAAGCGTGCGCCAACAATCTGTCTACAAGGCCGTTGCTCCTGCATAAAACAAAAATTTGCTTTTCTTTTGCATTTTTTTCCAATTCTTTGATATCCTGCTTGGACAATCCAATCAAGGAATACATTAAACTCCAATGGCAGACATTCGGAAGCTCCTTTGACTTGGGGTAATTTAAAAACTCAAAAACAATAAAACGCCCCAAATCAATCATATTGTCAAAGAGCATTTGCTTGAACTCCAAAGCATCGCTGCTTTGTTTTACAGAATACGCTTCTTTCAATTCCCTGCAGGTTTTTTCCAGCCCTTCAACGTAACCCTGAGAAATCCTATATTTGCCAACGGTTTTCTCGAGTGTTCCATCGGCTTCAAGCAAAGAAACCGCTTTGTGAACCGCTTGATAAGAAACAGGCGCAGCAGCCTCTTTAACAATGCGATTGTGGATTTCTTTCAAGGATAAAGGCCACTCGCTCTTCAAAATAGAAACAATCGAATCGCGGGTAGAGCCTTTTTTGCTTGGAATCAAAAAACCCATAAAAAAAGAGTACACAAAAATGGTTTAATATCCTTGTATTGCCGCTGGATTTTGGAGTTCAAGAAGCCTTTTTATTCCTTATTATGTAGAAAGTTTTTGGTTTGTTTATGCTGCCTGAAAGAACAAAGCCTGCTGTTTCTACAAAAGATTTGGTAATCCAGATTTTGGGCGAAGAATGGCCTTTGACAATAAAGCAGATTCACGAAAGAGTGAAAAGGCAGTCTGATCAGAACTTGACTTACCAAGCGGTCCACAAACTGCTGGTTCGCCTTTCCAACGAGGGCGTCATAGAAAAAGAAACTGGAAAATATAAGCTGTCAAAAACCTGGATTTTTAACACAAAGCAATTCATCGCTTCCATAGACAGAAAATACAGTGCAAAAGAAGCGTTTCTTGCAAATCTTTCGAGCTTTAAGGGCTCTTTTGATTTCACTTTTAATGATATAAGCGATTTGGCATTAAGCATGGCGGAAATGTTTCTCAGCGAGAGATGCCAAAAAGCAACCGGTCCCTATTGGATCGGCGTTCTAAGGCACGGCTGGTGGCCGTTGAAGTTCAGTTTTGATCAGTTTCTCCTGTTAAAGAAGATTTCAAAATCGCTTTCATATCCCTATTCAATTATTAGAAAAGATTCTCTTTTTGCAAGATGGGTGGACAAGCAATATAAACTGGCTAATTTTAAATCAAAAATCATTGACGGTTTGCAGGACTACAACGATGACATTGTTATTATGGGCTCTTTAATAGCACAAGTGAATTATTCGAATGCAACAAAAAAAGCAATTGACGATTTGTACGCAAAAATTCCCGGTTTAACAGCTCTTTTCAAAGAATATGTTGTGCCAAGCTTTCCAAAAATAAAAGTCGAAATAAACTTCAAAATGACTGAAGATCCAGCTCTGGCAGCAACACTAGGCAAACATTATATGGAAATATGGCAAAAAAACAAAGAAGTTCTGGCGCATTTCAAATAAAGGGTTTTTTTGCGGGTTTTGCGGCAGGCTCCGAAACAATTTTCTAATAAGTTAAGTTTACAAATAGTCACACTAAATGCCGCGTGTTAGTTACATTTAGTAATGGTGTTTTTTTTGTTTCGGGACAGTTGCGGGACATTTTGAGTGCTTGCGGGACATTTACTGCGCAAGCTTTTAACTGGCTTTTTTTTGGTTCGCCTTCTCTTTTTACAAAGCCTTTTTCAATCAACTCGCTTAAATCTCGGGCAGTTGTCTTTTTTGCAGTGCCTAAAAACTTTTCATTAGGTTAATCGTTGGCTTTTTTGAAGAATTCTTTTAAGGCGTATTCGAGGTTGATTTGGTAGTTTTGTTCTCTTCCTATGTATCCGATTTGTTTTGCTCTTTTTTTTATTTGTTTTTTTGTTAAATGGAATTTTTTGATGCAGTCCCGAATGTCTTCTTTGTCTCTTTCGTTTAAGCGGCCGATTTTTGTTGCAACAATATCTATTGGGCGTAATGTAAAAAGAGATATTTTTTTGAAATTGCGTTTGATTGGAATGCTTTTTTGCTGGTAATCGTTTGGCAATTGTTGGGAGAAAATCAGGCCGTTTTTGAATATGTCGACTCGAAAACCATGGTTTAGGGTTTTTAATGCTTTTTCAAATGCAGGTGCTTGTTCTGATGAAACATCAAAATCAATGTCTATAGTGGAATTTTTGAGTTTTAATAGTGTCATTGCTGTTCCGCCAACGGCTGTTAACCGAATTTTTTGGGTTAATATTTTGTCGATTTCTTCCAAAAATCCGAATAATTGTTTGTTTTCAAATTGCATGGTATTGCCTCATTTTTTCTTTAATGGTTTTTATGCTTGTTTTTTTTGGTTTTATGCCCAGCTTTTTCATTGTTTCAAGTATTTTTTGTGTTTCTGCCCGCGGCTTTATTGTTTGATATGCTTCAAGTAACGCCATGAGCTGCGGGGCTTCTTCGTATTTTTTTGCCAAAAAAAACAAAATATCGTAATTCGGTTTCCTGGAGGCTGGTTTTTGAAAGGCTTTTTCTAATAGTATGGGAATTGCTTCTATTCTTCTTGCGTTTTTTTTGAAAAGAAGAACGGCAATTGTCAGTTCAATGGATAAAAGATTTTTGGATTCAATTTTTGGGCCTATTTCTTGGTATCCAAATCTGTACAAATTGTAGGCAAGTTGTTGTTCTGTTATTTTGCCCGGATCGAATTCTTCTAATTGGATTTTAACAGGTTTTTTTGCAAGCGTGTTGGCTATTTGCCTCCAAAAGTTGATTGGATTGTCAAGAATGATTTTATCATAAAACATTTCTCCAAGAATATTTTTTTCATCGGTAAACAGTATTTCTTCAAATCGAGATTCGTCTAAGATAAGATAATCAATTTTCATGTTTAGCCTGTTTTCCAATATTTTCATGCGCGCGTAAATAGCGTTTGTTTCTGCTTCAAACTGCAAAGCATCGTTATTTTCTCTTTGAGGGGTGCTTAAAAAGAACAACAGGGATATTTTGTTGAGCCCCGCGTTTTTTTTTGGTTTCGCAATTAAAATCCATTCTAAAAAACTCCTGCGCCTGTTGGCACTAAATTGGTTTATTTCCCGGAGAAATTCTTGAAAGAACGGTTTTTTTTGAAAAAAATCAATTTTCTTTTTTCTCTCCATTTCCGACAATTGGTCAAAAAGAAGGGGATTTTCAAAGTTCAACTGTGCGGCATTAGCTTGCCCGTTCTTGGCAAGTAAAATAAAGCCTTGCTGAAATAACTGTTGAGTTTTCATGTAAATATTTTTATAATCGGCTTTTTGATAACGCGCTTTGATTTGTTTGGTAAGTTCACGAATTGACATTAAATTAGCCAAATTGCTTGCCAAAAGATCCAATATCCGAAAAGTTGTTTCATCCACACAAACACCAATTATGGTAAAAATACCATAATATTATGGTATTAACGCCATTATAAATGTTTTGTTTTAAACCTTTCTAAAGAAAGATGTGTCGCATCAGTTTCGAAGGAAAAATTGGAAAATTTTTTTCCATTGATTTCAATATTCATTTCAGAATAAGAGTCAAGGAATTGATTTATTGGCGATGTTTTTTTGGGAGAAGCTCTTTCCCTGTTGAAAGCGCATTTGGGCGGGAAACATTAAATAAAAAAAGGCGCGCATTTTTTTCACCAAAGAGGAAATTAAAATGACTTGTTTTTTAAGGCACTGTCAAAGATTAAACATATATGCACTTGCTGAATTATTCGGTTGGTGAATACTTTTGCAGGCTTGTTTGGTTTTTGCCGGTTTTTTTTACTGTTTTGTTCCATTGGCCGAGAACAATGTCGCCAATTTTCAAATCTAAAATTTCATTGCCAATCTCGCATAAAGAATGGCTTCTGGCAATGTGAACTCTTTTGCCGTTATTGAAGATTCTTCTGACTTTTCCTTTGAATGTTTCCATTAAAAACCACTTATTTTTTTGATTGCTTGTATTTGAATTTTTTTGCTATTGCACTTATTGCTTTTTTATATTCTATTGGTTTGTTGGTTAAAGTGCTTATTTCTTTATCCCAGCCGCGGTAAACTTTGTTGGCATTTTTGAAGATTTGTTTTATTTCAAATTTTTTGTTTACGTCTTTGAGTTTTTTTCTTACAAGTTTTAAGTCAAGGGGAATTTTTTGTTGTATTATTGTATACAGGTCAAAGTAGTCTCTGGCTTTTTTTCTTTGAAAAAGTGTTCTGACTTTTTCAGCAATCAGCTCTTTTTTGTCAAGCGTGGTAACAGCAAATATTGGAATTTCTTCGTAAAAATGGTTAACTTGGTATTTTTTGGGTTTCAAGTAAACTGTGGCGTGCTTGTTTACATCAACAACAATTTCCGGCCGCAAACCAGTTATTGTTTTGTAAGATATTTTTAGCCTGAAAAAGCTTGGTGTTTGCTTGTCAAATTGTGTTCCGGTAAAGAATTCTTTTTGATTTTCCGCTATTTCCAAAATGAGTTTTTTTGTTTTTTCAAGCGGGCCAGTGCAGGTAAAATCCAAGTCTTCACTCAATCTTTTGTGGTTTAAAAAAATTTTGTTTAGTGCTGTTCCTCCCTTAAAGCAAAGGCCCGGAACTTCTCTGAGAAAATAAAGAAGAACTGTAAGGTAATAGTCTTTCTCTAAATAGTTCAAATCAAATTTTTTGTCAGCAGCCAAAAAACGCAAGCGATTCTCTGTTACGGGTTTGATTTTATCCATTGCAATGCCTTTTCTTTAGACGCTATTTTGAAAGAGTGGTTTTTTGCTTTTTGTTCAACAAAGCCAACAAGATTTTTTGGCCTGATTCTTTTGAATACTATTTCTGTTTCAAAGAGCCTTGTTTTTCCCTGCTTGTTGGTGCAATAGACTTCTATTTTTCTTGGAATTTGGTCTATGAGCCCCCAGTAATGCGCAGCTGCAAAACCACTAATAAAATAGTTTTTTCCGTTAAATATTTCGTCAATTACTATAAACGGGTTTTCCGACCACTTGTTTTGATATGCCTTTACCGGAACAAGGTAATACTTGTTTTTGTTAATTTTAATTATGCGCTTTTTTTTCTTAAGCTGCCTTATATAAAACTTCAAAAGGCCTTCGTTTTTAAAAAATCTTTTAATATCGTTCCGTGTAAAAAAGCTTTTTTCATTAAGCTCCAAAAACGAAACGACCTCGATTTCATTATTAGAAAGCCCCTTCATATGCTACACCAAAGTGAGTGTTTTACTTACTTTAATGTAGCAACTAAATTTAAATGTTTCCCTCGAACCATTGCATAAAACTAGCAAAATACCAGCCTTCCGAATCTATGAAAATATTGCTCATTATATTGTAAACCCGCATTGCTGCTCGTGCGGCTTATGGCAATGGCTCAGGCAGGGGTTATGGCGGAACAATTGTTTTTGCAAACAGCCATTCAAGAGAGTCAGCCAAAACCTTTTGCTGTTCTGTTTTTTCAAGCGCGTCGAAGCTGAAGGGGGCAAAAATTGTTTTTACTGGCTTGCTTGAATCCTCCCAGGCAATGACTGCGGAATTGTTCGAATCCCAGCCTGCGACAGCAAAAGCAGTTCCAAGAGGTTTGACAGAATCAGCATAAGGCGCAGAATTGTAATCGAATCCGAGAGCGCTTGGAGTGGTTTTAAAAATGTCTCTTCTGAAAACAGCCAATTGGTTTGGCACATTTGAATCCTGTTCTTTCAAAAATTCCGCGTGCAAAACATTCTGCGAAAAAGAATCAAAGGCATGTTCTGAAGCAATATCGCTTCCTTCAACAAGCAGTTTAATGCTGGCAGAAGCAAGGCTTTGAAGGGCTTGGGCGTCATTTGCATCGATTGCATATCCAAAGTTGTTTCCAGTGCTCCAGATAACTGCGCTGAAACCGTGCAAAAACCAGAAAGAAGTCGCACCGAATTTTTTTGTTTCCCATCTGGAAAAACAATAACCCGGAACATTCAAATCTTTTGTCCATTCCTGCCCTGAACTTTCCAAAGAAAAATTGTCATTGTCAAGAACAACCAGAACAGTCTTTCCAAAGCAGTTATCGGGTTGCTTTAAAACAGTAAAGCTTTTCAGGGGGGAATCCGCACAATTGTTGAATTCGTCGCAGACAGTTGCTTTCAAAAAATATTTTCCAGGCCTGTGGACAAGCGCAATTGCACCTGAAAAAGACTGTCCGTTAGAGTCTTTTTCCTGTTTTTTCAACAGGATTTTCTGTGAAACATGAATAGGGTCTATAACGGAAACAGTTGCGGAAGCAATTTCAGAATAGTCTTTTGCAACAACAGTTATTGGATTGAAAGAGTCCTGTTTTACTGAACTTGAAAACTCCATGCTCTTGATTTGCGGAGCAGTAGAATCAATTATTTGAATCTGCCCTGAAGAGCTTTGCGTTGTATTGTCAAGCATTACAATTGCATTGAGGTCATACAAGCTTGCTTTTGCGCTTGCATTCCAGTCAAACAAAAATTCCTGTGTTTCTCCTGCTTGAATTGTTTTGTTGAAGTCTGCTTTTGAAGAAACCAGTTCGCCTGAATCTGATGCCTGCAAAAAAACCATTGGGCTTATTTCCATTGAAGAATTGTTTTTTACTCGCACTTTAACAGGAACAATAGAGCCGATTTCTGCCTGTGTTGGAATGTTCAGGGATTCAATGCCTGTGAATCCTTCCGCGCTGATTTTCAATGGCTTTTTGATTGAAATATTCTGGTCTTCAAAGAAAACAACTGCTTCAAGGTTATAATCTCCTGCGGGCAGGTTTATGGGCTCATCAAATTCAAACAAATTGTTTGCGTCCTTCAAAAGGTTTTTTTCCTCCGAACCATAAAAGCCGACAATTGAATCTGTTTCATCGCGCAAAAAAACAGAGACAAAAGCATTGACATCCGAGCTTTGGGGCTCCGGCTCTCCCAATGTTTCTGCTGCTCCCAAAGAAATATTTGTTTCATAAGGAGCAAAAAAACCAATATCATCAACCCAAAAAGGAGTAGTTGCCCCATTTGTAGAAAAACGCCAACTATCTGGTAAAATGGGTCTGCCATAATCTCCCGAATTAATTGTGCTAGTACAACCAGTCGTACTAATCAAATTTGTTGCTGTTCCTGCATAGATACAAACCCGATAATTTGGATTTAACCAAGTATAAGTAATCTGTATTTTGTGCCATTGGTTCTTATCATAACTTGATGTCAAATTTGTCCAGCTTGTTACAGAATTATAATACCTAAAATTCGTTCCATTCCACTCAAGGTTAACACCCACGGCAAAAGTAGAATGGTCTGCGTTAAAATCTACTAAAATAATCTGGTTACTTTGTGCTGTTGTAGAATCCCCTGGATAAATCCAAGCATTATAATCCCAAGTCCTTCCCCTCAAATTGGTATCAAAAGAAGGGGTCGGACTATTTTGATTATAATCGGTAATAATATTGGTTATCCCAAGTATTAACATAGAATTATGAATAGAATGAGCGTGTTGAGCATCCATAGTATCGTCAACAATTGTTCCTTTTGTTAGTCCAGAATCCTCAAACCAATTTCCAAAAGGAGTTGTTGTTCCGCTGGCATAATTTGTAAAATCATCCAAGTTTTGAGCAGAATTAAGCGGTTCATTGGCAGAAGCATTTGAATAATACAAATAATAAGTTGTGTTTATACAATTTCCGTTTGCAATTGGATTGTCAATTGCAAAGAAAACATTTCCGTCAGTGCTTGTTCCGGTTCCCTCTATTTTTCTCTGCAATTCTGTTCCTGTTTCTGCATTGAAAACGCGAACATCGCGCAAATCGCTTTGAACCTGCATCTGTGAGAAATTAATGTTTTTCAGCCAGATTAACTGCCCTGCGCTCAAATCAGTGTTTGCGCAGATTTGTATCTGCGCCCTGTAAGAAAAATCTTCTGCAGAGAGGCTCTGCAGCAAATTGTTTGCCTGCAAATCAACTGAAAAGCTTGCGGTTCCGCCTTTCTGGATTGTTTCGGGAACAGAAAAGTTTTGTATTGAAACCAGGTCATTTGGAACAGTAACCCGGACGTTTTTTTCCGCAGTCGCTGTTTTTATGTTTTGCTCGTTTGAAAAAACGCCTGTTTCCTGCCCTTCGACATAGGCAATTGCCTGCACAGTAAAATTTCCCGTTCTTTCGCTGTTCCAGTCATAATTGAAAACTCCGGGAATAAATTCATCCAGGTATTTGGGGCCGACTGCTTGCCTGTCAACAGGATTTCCGAATTCGTCGAAAACAACAAATTCAACTGTAGTGTCTTTTTGCAGTTCAAGAACTCCCAGCGCGTTTCCGCTTGTCTGGGTTTCAACTGTAAAAGTTCCTGCCTGCTTTTTGTTGAGAACGCTTGGCCCTGTAAATGAAAATCCGAGGTTTCCTATGTTAAAATCAACCCTGTTTTCATCGGGAGGAATAATTGCGTTTTCATCAGGAACTCCTGAAAAATCAGTTGAAACAATTTTGTAAGCATCAAGCAAACCACTGCCGAACAAATTGTCTTTTCCTGTTGCTCCCAAATCCAGCGAGTTTATTTCAAGCCATTTTTTTGCCTGGTATGGAGTCAGGCCGTGGTTTTTTTGGAGGAATAATGCAATTGTTCCCGCTGCAAAGGGAGTTGCCATTGATGTTCCTGATTTTGTTCCAAGGGAATTGTTAGGGAGGCTTGAAACAATTCCAACTCCGGGTGCAACTACATCGGGTTTTATTTCTTCTGCAAGTGTTTCTCCGCTTGAAAAGCATGCGTGCGCGTTTGTTGAATCAACTGCTCCGACTGTCAATGCTTCTTTTGTGTTTCCCGGCATTGTTACCCCTGTAAAGCCATTGCAGTTTCCGCATTCTCCGCAGTTTCCAGAGGCAATTACTACTATTACGCCCTGTGCAATTGCATCTCTCACTGCCTGGTTCAATGGAGTGTTGTTTTCATGCGTTGTTGCTCCAAGGCTCAGATTAATCACATTTGCGCCCTGTTCTACTGCCCAGCTGATTCCTTCTATTACGCTTGAAATTGTTCCGCTTCCCGAATCATTCAGAACCTTTGCATTCAATAATTGTGCATTTGGGGCAACTCCATTTGTGTCCCCATAACCTGAAATTATTCCCGCTACATGAGTTCCGTGCCCCTGCAGATCGCTTGTTGTTGCAGAACCAGAAAAATTTGCAGAAGCAACAACTTTTTCCACAAGTGCAGGGTGTGTTTCATCTATCCCCGTATCAAGAACAGCGATTTTTATTCCGTCTCCCTTGTAACTTAAGTCCCATGATTGTTTTGCGTTTATCTGCTGCAATGCGCCTTCGTCCATTGCACTTACTTCCAAATCAGGCCAAATGCTTTCAACGCCGTTCATATCTGCTGTTTCCAATAATCTCGCGAGCGGCATTTCTGCGATTATTGTTTTGCCGATTTTTTTCAGCGTGTTTTGTGCTCCCAATGACTGGATTTTGTCAGAAACTTCCTGTGTTTTTTGTTCGGAACTAACCTGCACCAAAACCTTTTCAACTGCGCTTGTATGCCCACTGGTTTCAATGCTTCTCGCAGCAAGCGCCCTTTCAAGCAAGCCATGCTTTAATTTCTGTTCTGCATTTGAAGGAGAAAAGGCAGAAGCTGCTCCGAACAGGAGGAACAGCATCAGCAAAAGCAAAGCGATTTTGGAAAGATTGTTCATTTTTTCACCCTTACAACAACTGTGTCCGCTATTTTGTCGTGCAGTCCTTGTTTTTTTGAATCAAAGACTATTATCAGGTAGGTGAGCACAATTATGGCGTTTATTACGTCTGCGAGTTCTCTGATAATTGCGGTTTTCCAGTTTAGCGGTTTGCCGTTTGTTTTAATGACTTTTATTTCAAGCGCTTTTTTGCCGATTGTTTGCCCGTATTTTTTGTGCAGAACAATTGTATATATTGACGGTCCGATAATCAGCGAGAATAGAAAAGCAAGAAAACCGCATCCTACTGCAAAAAGCGTGTTTTCCGGGGAAGGAATTATTAGAATGACAATTAACAGGCCGAATGTCCAAACAATAATTCCTATTACGATTGACAAGACAAACATTACAATGCTGTCAATTATTCTCGCGACAAACCTGTCCCAAAAACCGGCAAACTCAAAGTTTTGAATCATGCATTTTTCACATCCTTTAAGCCGGGAACATTTTTAGCTTCAAGAATTGCCATTTCTGACAATTCTGCTCCAAATCGCCACAAATCACCAAATGGTTTGCTGCTTGTTTCGGTATTAAGAAAGATCTTGCTTGCGCCCAAGGATATGCGTTTGCCTATTTTTTGGTTGCCATTGAAATATGTTAGGTATTCCTTTGCTGTTCGTGTTTCATTTGCATTGCCGGTGGGTATTATTTGGTCTTCAGTCAGAGGTTTCTTGATTCTGAAATGAATTATTATTGGAAATTTTTGTTTATTTTTTATTTCTTCTAAAGTTTCATCATTGAAATACTCGATTTTTCCGTCCAAAAATATTCTTTCTGGTTTGCTAACTAAATCAAGAAAGCCCGTAACTTCGCCGTTTTTTGTAATTTCAAATCTGGCTTCTTTTAGCACCCGACTTTGCCCCAATCCGATGGTCATTTTATTACCTCCGTGTTGCTATAAATGTTAAGTCTTTAACAGTATCATAAACTATAACCTTTTTTGTTCCAATCATTTGTGGAAGGGCTTCTTCAATCGTTGAGATAATTTGGTTTGATTTTAACGTAGTTCCTTTTGATAATTTGATTACTTGAATTCCTTCGCCGCTTACTCCTAATCCTTCGAACTTTTTTGCTCTATCAATTGATGTTAATTTGCTGAACAAACTTTGTTCACTTTCTAGTGGATTTTGAATTTCTGTAGAGTCTATCCAAAATTCGTTATTATTTATTCTAAAAAAAGCGTCCGCGTTTTTTCCAGAGTTTGGAATGAGTTTTGCTTTTTCGAAGTTTATTAGATTTCCTTGCCCGTCTATTTTTACTGCTTCTTTTGCCATATTGTCTGTCCATTCGCCGCTTTGTTTCATTGCGTACATTATTGCGTCTCCTTGTTTTTCTTCAGATTTTGCCACGAATCGCACAAATCCTTCTGTTTCTTCTTTTGTCCAATTTTTTAGAATGGCCTTTCCGACTCTTGATTTTAGCGCACTGTCTGTAATACTTCTAATTGTGCTGTTGTCTATAACACCTTCTAATTTTATGGCGATTGGTTCAATTTTTCCGGCAATCGCTTGCCAGCCATCCAAAGCCATTATTCCTTTTGCGGCTGGTCCGCCAAATCTTAATACTAATTTTCCGCCTATTTTTATAGTTTCCTTTCCTGCCAGTTCTACCCCTTTTAGTGTTACTATTTGTTCTAAGAAGTATGTGCCGGTATACCCTGCGAAGAAGCCGCTGTCAAACGAGGCTCTGTCTAGAAAGTCTTGTTTGTATTGTGTGTTTGCCTGTGTGTCTGCAAAGAGGAATACGTCGCTTGCTGATTTTAATACGAGGTCACTGAATATTGGAAACATTCCCACTATGTCGTTTTGGCATTCTGGCGGAAACTTGCCTTGTTGTGGATAGAAGTATGTGCATGCGGCGTAGTACAATAATAGCTGGTTTTGGGCTTGGTTCATTGCTTCTTGCAGTTCATCTAGGTTTGTTGCATAAAAATATCCTGCAGTTATTAGTGCCGCGTCGTCTGTGATTCCTTGTCCTAAACCGTATGCGACCCCTTTTAGCATTCCGACGCAAAAGGCTTGTAAGAAATATATGCTTAATGAACCAGTTTTTTCATTTGTTGTTATTATGACGTAACCGTCTTTTTTTGCAAAGTACTGGATTTCACTGGCTTCTTGGATTGCATTTTTTAATGTGGTTTTTTGTGTTTCTATTTGTTGGCCCATTATTGAAGCATTTTTTATTTCTTCAATAGAAGTTATTCCTTTTGAACTGACTGTGTTTATTATTTCTTGTTTTTGTTCGATTGAGAAAGTGCCGAATGGCAGTGTTAGGAAGCAGGTTGAAGGTGCGTTTTCTCCGATTATTGAAGCCAAGTTCGAGTTTGGATCATTGGGGTTTGTTCCGATTGCTTTTTCTATTTCGTCGCTTAGTCCGTCTCCGTCTGAATCGTAACCGCGTTTTTCTTTTATTGTAAGAATTTTTTCTGTTTCTGCTTGTTGGTATCCTTCTTTGGAGCCAATAAATCTGTATCTGTGTGTTCCAATCGGGGTTTGGGCGTATGTGTATGAAGCGTTTCCTGTTGAGTTTGTTATTCCAGTGCCTGTTTTGCTCGCATCGTATCCTGGGATTATTCCTATTAATGCGTTGGAAATCGGGTTCTGGAACAAGTCCTTTGCCAGGAACTTAAATATTATTGGTTCTCCAAATTCGAATATGCTTTGTGTTATTCCTTCAGATATCCCTTGGGATATTATGCCTAAAGTTATTTTGTTGTTTGAGGAAACGGGATTACAGTTGAATATTACTAGTGTGTTGTCTGCTTCGTACCATGTGAGTGCATTTTTTGTTCCGCAGTTTGTTCCTTCTGCGGAAATGACTTTTATTGAGTATACTCTGCCGGTTGGGCACGTTCCTGGTTGGATGTCCCCAAAGGTCAATCTTCCATCTGTTCCTGTTGTTCCTGCGAATTTTTCTCCCTGTCCATAGCCTCCGTCGAAGGAAACTGTTGCGTTTACAAGTGGAGTGTTGTATTTGTTTTTTGCCCAAACTGTAAAGCTTCCTAAGCAGCTGCTGTCGCAGGTTGAAACGCCTTCAACGCAGGAAAGCCTGCAGTCTTCTTTTATTTCTTCTCTTTGTCCGCAGGAATTAAACCAGTATACGTCTTTGTTTCCAAGAACGTTGGCGCAGTAATAATTTTTGTGCGGAGTGCAGGTATCGCAGGAACCGTTTGAACAGGTTTGTGTTCCGCAGTCCTGGACAATTTCCCTTGTCGGCGCGCTTGTAAAGCAGGAGCTTCCCGAACAGCCCCTGTCTGTTCTGTCTTTGTAAACATCTCCGTTGTAACAATAAGGGCTTCCGTAAGTTGTGGCTCCGCAATCCTGGTTGTTTCCCCATTCCCTGCAGGAGTCAGAATCATAGTTTCCGCATGTTTGAGATGCGTTTCCAAGGCACCTTGTTGCTCCTGCAGAACATTCGTCTGCGCAGGTGCTGCATGGTGCAGTCGGAACATAGGGATAAGCATAGCTGTAAGCAGTTGTGCTTCTGCCGTATGTGAATGTTCCTGTTGCCCAGCTTTTTACAGTGTAAGTTCCAGGCATTGGCCAGCCGTTTGTTGCAGGGTAATATGTAATAAGATAAGATTTTTGTTCTTCTGGAGAAAGTGTTTGGTTTGCCAGGCTGCTCGAGGCAACAAAATTGTTGTTCGGGTCTCTAAGTTCGTTGTAAACTGTGTAATTGAAACTGTAAAAATTGCTTGTGTTTTTGAAAGCATGGTTTGTTGACTGGATTTGTTCGTTGCATGCAAAAGAGGATTTTATTGGAGTGCCATTATAGCCTTCTATTGAGCCTCTTTCACAGGAAACATTAGGATAAGTTTTAACGCTTGTTGCCTGAATGTTTGTTCCAGTCCAATAAATCATGAATGCCCTTGCAATATATATTCCGTTTTCTGTCCAGCCGTTGCCAGGCGGATAGAAGTTTGTCAACCAGGGTATAGAAGTTGTTGGGGGAAGCGAATAATATTCATTGCCTGTGTTGTATTCTGTGTAATAATTATTGCTTGGCGTGTATAAGTCGTGGTAAAAATAATAGTACATTGTACCGGAATTCAGGTTTGTTATTCCTATGTTGTTGATTCTTATTGTATCATTGCATAAAAAAGAAGTTTTTGAAGGAGTTCCGGGGAACATGCCTGCATTAACTGTTCCGGAATCTTTTGCAGTAATTTTGTATAGTGCACTGGCACTGTATGCGCCGTTGTAACCATAAACCCTTACATAAAAATCATTGCTTACGGTTGCAAGGCAGTTTTCTATTACCCCAGTGCCTGAAGTGCATTTTTGCACATAAGAGCTTCCGCAATTGTCATAAATTTCAATGTCATAATCCCTGTTGTAGGGTGGCACAAGTATAAACCGCAGAGTGTTTGTGCCTGCTTTATAGCCGCGATACCAGTCAGTGTCTCCTGGGCTTTCTATGAACGCGCGGTAAATATAATTGTACAAATCCTCTGTTGTTGCTCCGCAGGAATCGGCTTCAGCAGGAACAATAATGTCTTCAGTAACAATCTGGCTTGAATCAATTGCATTGCCGTCTGTTCTTGCTTCAATTACTGGTTTTTTTTCAAACAAATTTGCTTTGTAAGCAAAGTCATCCGGGTTATAATCTGCTTTTGTCGGGTCGTTTGTTGATTCTGTTTGAGTTGTTGTTATAATCATGTTTGGGTCTGCTGGAAAAGTTTCTCCCTTGTTTGCCGTGGCAGAAATTGCGGGGAGTTCAAAGTTTGGCTCTGTTTTTGGAGGTTCGCTGCTGTTTTCAACTATTGCTCCGCCTGTTGGATTTGGATTAATATAGTTCAGGAGAAGTGCTTCTGAATTAAAATCAGTGCTTCCGCCTGTTTTTGGAATTGCAAAGGCGAATACAGCGCCCGCAATAAGAAAAACAAGAACTGCAATTATTGCCAACGCCGTTATTCTGCAGTTGTTTTGCATTTTAGCCGCCCGTAAAAATGCTCCACCATGGCTTTTCTATTTTTTCGATTTCGCCATTCTGCGCGTTTATTTGTGTGTTGATTTGCATTTGGATTGGAATAAAGCCGAAAAGCATTGTTTGTTTTGAACTCTGAATTTTATAAACCGGCTTTTGTTCAATGAAATCCAATTCGACCTTTTTTACCTGCGATGCGCCCAAGCTATCTTCAACAATCTGTTTTGCATTTTCAGGCAGAATGCTGACAGAAACAGTTTTTTCCTCAACCGGATTATTATCGGAAATGAGTGTCTTTTCCCCAGGCAAGGCGCTGGAAATAGGGTTTTCTTTTGCAGGCCCGCTATTAACAGCGGCAGTGCCCTGAACAGAGACAACCGCAACACTGCCATCGGAATTATTGCACAATGTTCTGCCTTCATTGTTTTGTGCACAATTTTCCGGCAAAGTGCCCCAATCAGTGCGTTGCTCTGCCACTGCCGGCTTTTCATTGGGATTATAAACATAAAAGTCGTCGGGATTGTAGTCTTCCTTGTTTGGATCAGTAACTGATTCTGGCGGAGTTGTTATTGTGATTGTGCTTGGGTCTGTATAATAACTGTCACCAGGCCATGCTCTTGCGGAAACTTCCGGCAATTCAAAATTAGGGTTTCCTGTTACTATTCCAACGTTAGGTTCTGTTGTCGGGTTTCTTGTTGTTGTTTCAAGAATTCCTCCACCCGTTGGCTTGTTTTCATCCAGCGCCTTCACGCTGTTTGCTAATAGAAAGAGAGCGGCAATTGCAATGAGCATGAAGATTCTTTTTTTGAACCCCAAAGAATTTCCCCAACCGAAAATTGATGTATATATAACACGCCTTTCAACCGATTAATAAGCATGAGGTTGAGTTTGGTTCAACCCATTGGTTTAACGCCTTTCGGGCTGTATCTGTGCGATTATTTCCTCTATGCGCTTTGGCTTGTAAAGGCAGCCGGCTTTCTGGACAAGCTCTTTTTTTGCGAGTGTCTGAAGGATTTTTTCAAGGTGGGAATTGCGCACTCCAAGTTCAAGGGAAATTTCCTGCGAGGACTTGTAAAAAGAAGAATTGAGGATATACAAAAAAGCCCTGCAGTGTTCGGGAGTGCAGGAAGAAATTTTTTTATCAAGGAGGCGCAGGCACGCAACCTCAAAAATATTCAAATTTTTTTTTGCTCTCAAGACTTTTCCCCAACCCCTAAAAGAGAAAAAAAAATTGGCACGCGCCCTAAAAAGAGCGCGTGCAGAGCAGGCTCACCAACTCTCTAAAATTGGGTGCTCTAAAAGAAACTCGGCTTAACCGATTAATATAAATGAGGTTGAAAAAGAGTAAACAAAAAGGTTCAATCATTTTTCAAGCAGCCATTTCCAGAGCGGAACATACTTTATTTTGCGTTTCATTTTGGTTTCTGTGGCTTCGTAGTTTGATGTTATTATCAGCAGGTTTTTGCATTTTAGTTCTATTGCCGCTTTTATAAGAGATTTTGTTTCGCGTTCCTTGGTGTTCTCATCAAGCGGATTATAACATACCTGGATTAATTGGTTTACTTGGCGATTTTTTTTGACAACAAAATCCACTTCGTTTTGTTGATGGTCTTTCCAATAATATACTTCAATGTCAGAATCTTTTGATTTTTTTCTTAATAGTTCTATGCAAACAACGTTTTCATAGGTTTTTCCATAGTTTTTTGACAGGTTGAAGCTTATAAAATTGCAAAAACCCTGGTCAATGCAGTAAACTTTTTTTGGTGCAATTATTTGCTGTTTTAGTTTTGGAGAGAATCTTTCAATCACTGTTAACAAATAAGATTCCTGCAGGTATTGCACATAGTTTTTTGCCGTATTCGTGTCTTTTAAGCCAACTATTTTTGCAAGTTTAGAATAAGTGAATTCGGAAGAAAAATTTGATGTCAAGTAAAAAGCAAGCTCTTTGAAGGCCTTTTCTTCCCTAATATTATGCCTTTGAATGCAGTCCTTTGTAACAATATCCTCATAAATCTGCCTTACTATTGGCTTGCCAAATTTTTTGAATTCAGGAAACCCGCTTCCTTCAACAAATTTTTTAAGTTCGTTCCTTGCAGTTGCAATTTCTTTTGTTGAATAAATTTCTTTTTTTAAGTCAGTTGTTTCCCTAAAAGAAAAAGGGAACAATACAAAAGCAATATGCCGCCCAGTAAGGTGCGTTGCTAATTCTCCGCTTAAAAGCTTCGAATCACTCCCAGTAATAACAACTTTTTTTGTACGCCTAAGCCGGTTAGCAAACAATTCCCACCCGCTAACTTGCTGTATTTCATCCAAAATAATAAAATCTATGTCCCCATACAACTCATAAAAAGCCTGTAAAACCCCGTCCAAATCTTCAGTATTAATGCTTATCAAGCGTTCATCTACAAAATTAATATAAGCCGCCTTTTGTTTTAGTTCTCCAGCCAACAAAATGGAAAAAATTGACTTGCCACTGCGCCTAACCCCGAGAATTACCAGCGCGTTGGGAAACGAGAGAAAACTTTTTGCGAGCGCAAGACCTTCCCGTTCAAGAATATTCTCCTTGACAAATTTCTCCTCTATCTCTTCCCGTTGGCTTTCAATAATCCGCTTTAAAACCTCAATATCCATAGCACATACTAACTATAGACATTTTTAAAAAGCTATTGGTTAATAACCACTGACTTTTAATATGCGTTTTTGCGCATTATAATGCCCAATAATGCAAAATATTGCTCAATACAATAAACATGATTTGACACGAAAAAATTAGCCAAAAATTTGAAGAGCATGAAACGAAAATCCGGAAGTATGTGGGAAATTATTTTTTTGCGCTTGCATTGATTTTTTCCACTTTTTCAAGGAAATCAACAAGTGCAAGTTCGAATTCCTTTTTCTGCTTGGAAGAGATTTTTCCCTGCCGCGAAAGCATTGCAAGTTCCAACAAAGTGGAATTGTATTTTGAAAGCTGTTTGCTGAACAATTCGCGCATTTTTTCAAAAAGAAACAAAAAATCTTCATGGGAATATTTTTCAAGCTCCTTGGATTTGTGCATTTCAAGAAAGTCCTTCTGGAAACGCGCGGCTTTTTTCTGAAGCTCGCGGAATTTTTTCCTTCCAAGCCTTGTAATCTCGTAAACCTTTCTTTTTCTTCCGTGAGAAACAGTGTTTTCCTTTACAATAATTAATTTTTCTTTTTTCAGTTCTTCAAGCGCGGGATAAAGGCTCCCTGCTCCCGGCTTCCAGAGATTCATGCTTGCCTCTTCAATCTTTTCCATGAGCTTATAGCCGTGCATTGCCTCTCTGCTCAAAGCTGACAAAAGCAGAAACTTCAGCTGCCCCCTGAAAAAATTAGTGGAATGAAACATATATTATTCAGAGCCCCTTCTCAGCGCGTCGACAGGATCAAGCAAGGCAGCTCTTCTCGCGGGATAAAAGCCAGAGGCAATTCCGACAAACATTGAAAAAAGCAGCGCCCCCACAATGAGCAGCGGCTGCAATTCAACTGCAAGCGCGAATCCTACTGCGCCTGCAACAATTCCAATGCCGAAAGCAAGGGCATATCCAAGGGTTACTCCGATTGCCCCTCCAACCAAGCCAATTAAGCCTGCTTCAACAACAAACATTGACTGGATTAAAAGGTTTGTGGCGCCGATTGCCTTCATTACTCCTATTTCAGATGTCCTTTCCATTACAGACATTATCATTGTGTTCATTATTCCAATTCCGCCTACAAGCAAAGAAATTCCCGCTATCCCCGCTAAGAACAATTGAATCAGGCCCAAAACCTGCCCAATGCTTTCAAGAATCTGCTGGCTTGTTACAACGGAAAAATCCTTCTGGTCCTGGCCGTATTTCTGCTCGAAAACCCTTTCAATCTTTGTTTTTGCCGCATCAACCAAATCGCGGCTTTTTACAGTGACAAGCAAAAAATAGGCTTTTGAGTTTTCCGGAAAAATAGCCTTGAAGCCCTTTTCGGGAATAAAAATAGTGTTGTTGACATTCGGCCCCCCTCCAAAGGAAGTGCTTGCTTCCTTTGCAATTCCCACAACCCTGAAGGATTTTCCCTCGATAATAAGGTTTTCATGCACGCGGATTTTCTTTTTGAATGCGCTGTTCGCAATATTGAAGCCGACTATTGCGGCAAAGGTATCGGCGCTAGTAATTTCCCTTCCCTCGCCTATTTCAAGAAAGCCCGTGCTTTCAAGATTTTTCGCATCCTTGGGATCATAGCCTGTAATAGAACCGCTGATTTTTTCATTTGAAAATTCAACAGTAGTTGTTGCGGAAAGAGGCGCCAGAACATTTTCAACCTCGGAAATCCTGCGTATCTTGGAAATTTCAGTATCTCCGATTGCCCTAAGCCCTCCGCCGGAACCGCCGCCCGAAAAGCTTCCTGAGGGAGCGACAAAAACAGTGTTTGCGCCCAGCCTTTCAAACTGTTCCACAACAGCATTGTTCAGCCCGTTTCCAAGAGAAACAAGAGTAACGATTGCGGCAATTCCAATGATTACTCCCAAAATTGTGAGATATGTCCGCAGGCCCTGATGCCTGAGATTGTTTGCCGCAACCTCGAGGACTTCAAAAGAAACCTGCATTGTTACACTTCCCGAAAATTTTCTGGTGCAATGCCGTGATTAAAAAAAAAGCCGGCTCAAAACAGAATGCCGGCGCTGTTTTCGGCACTGCAATTACTTCTGCTTTTTTCCCCTTCTCCGCAAAAGCCAGTAAGCCGCGATTATTATTACGATTACTATTACTATGAGCAGGACAGGCGATCCCGTTGCGCCGCTTTCAATTGCGGCTTCCTCTGCGGAATAAATCCTTACAGGGACTGCTTTCTCGACAGTTGTTGTTTCGCCGAATGCATTCTTGTAAACAAGCGTAAGGTTTACATTCTGCATTCCGCTCTGAAGAGAGCTTTTCACTGTCCCGTTCAAAGTGACTGAATCAAAGTTATCAGAATCAAGCGAGCCAATGTAAAACTCGCTTTTCTGCAGAGACATGAAATTTACATCCGCGGAAACAAGCAGGTCATGGGCTGTTCCCGCGCCGATGTTATAAATGTCTATTGTCAGGGCAGCCATTGTTCCCGGGGAAAGCAATGGCTTTGCCTCTGCAACAGTCGCCCCGAGCTCGGGGGCATCCTCTACCTTCAGTCCTATGTATCCTGTTTCTGAAAACTCTGTTTTGTTTGAATCCTGAAAAGTTATTGTGATCGGGATGTAATGCCCGGATGCATCTGCTCCAGGGTCTACTACAAAATTCAGGTTTACTGTTGCTGTTTCCCCAGCATTAAGCTGCGGAAGATACGAAAAGGCGGCTCCCAATGGAATAATGCTTCTTTCCACAACAACCCCTGTTGAAGTTACAGTCCTTTCCTCGCTCGCGCCGAGAGAAACATCGAAGGCATTGCTGCTTCCAGTGTTTTTTATTTCAATTGCAAGCGAAAAAGTCTTGCCTATTTTTGCAGTGTCGGGAGAAGAGGAAATTATTTTTATGTCGGGTTTCCTGTTCAGAATTGTTATGCTGACCTGAGTGGCATTCTTTGGGTTTCCGGATTCTCCGGCTTCAATCGTAACAGTATAAACGCCTTCAAGAGCGCTTGAATCCACTAAAATACTGTATTTTACAACAACTGTCTGGTTCGGGTTTATTGTCCCGAGCTCTCTCATTGCGGAATCATCCGGCGCAAGCGAGAACGGAAAATCAGTCTGATAGCCGTACTGCGCAAGTTTCAGGTTAACAAACGCATTGTTTGCAGGGTCCCTTGAATTGTTTGTCAAATGAACCCACAAATCAAGATACTGCCCGGGAATTGCGGGCGCAGGGTCAAGGTTTGTAGAGCTTACCTGCATTGCACCCCCGAAAACAAGCTGTGCAAAAAACATTGCGCAGAACAAAGCCAAAAACATTTTTTTCATGATATCCCTCCAAATGCGTTTATGAATTCTTTTTGCATAGCAAAAATTCTCTTTTTCCAAAACTGTCAAGCAATCAAATATTGCTTAAATGTGAGCGAAGCGAACCTCAATTTGCGCAGCAAATTGTTCTTTTCCCAAGGCTTTTCTTCCTTGGAAGAAAAGGCTTATTTGTAGTCCCTCCGAATTTTTCCGTTTCTTGCCTTATGTTCTGTTTCTCTTTTGATTATTTCTCCGTCAGTAATATGAAGAATAGTGTCAGCGCGCTCGGCAACATATCTCTCATGTGTAACTACAAGAATTGTTTTTCCCTTTTCCTTGTGCAGCTTGTCAATCAGTTCAAGGATGTTTGCCCCTGACTGCGAATCAAGGTTTCCCGTAGGTTCATCCGCAACAATAATGTCGGGATCAACCGCAAGAGCGCGCGCAATCGCCACTCTCTGCCTCTGCCCTCCCGAAAGCTCTCCCGGCTTATGATGGGTTCTGTCCTTCAGGCCAACCTCTGTAAGATATTCCATTGCAATCCCTTTTCTTTTTTCCTTTGGAATTCCCTGAAACCAGAGGGGAAGCATTACATTCTCCAATGCAGTAAGCCTTGAAACAAGGTTAAAGGTCTGGAAAACAAAGCCTATGTTTTTCCCCCTTACAACAGCAAGCTCTGAATCGTCCATTTCCGAAATCGGGTGCCCCGAAATAAAAACCTCTCCGTGCGTAGGGCGCAGGAGTGCGCTTATCACATGGAGCAGGGTGGTTTTTCCGCTTCCGCTGTGCCCCATGATTGAAACAAAGTCTCCTTTATTGATCTGGACATTGATGTCTTTCAAAGCCGAAACTTCAAGGTGCCCGATCTTATAGATTTTGTCAACGTGCTCTGCTTTAATCACTGGCTGCAAAAAAATCTCTCCCTGAAACCCGATATATAGATACCGATATATCCTTTGGGAAATATTTAAATAGCTATTCCCGCAGGAATAGCTCTGTGCCTGAATATTATTCAAGGATTGCGCGCAGCTATGATGCCCTGCATTCAGAGGAACAGCTGAAAAAAGCGGCTTTTGTAAAATCAAAAATTTCCTTTGAGGGAAGGCTGTTAGACATCGGCGCGGGAACAGGAACAGCAACAGAGACTTTTGCGCAGAACACGCAGGCAGTAATTCTCGACCCTTCCCTTGAAATGCTTCTGCAGTGCAGTGAGAAAAAATTCCTGCGCGTCTGCGCGCGCGCAGAAGAACTGCCTTTCAAAAGCAATTCCTTCGATGCTGTTGTTTCGCTTACTGCACTGCATCATGCGGATTTGAAAAAGGCTTTTTCGGAAATCAGGCGCGTTTCGCGGAAAAATGCAAAAATCGCTGTCTCTTTTTTCAAGAGGGCAAAGAAACTTTCTCAGGCAAAAAGGGTTTTCAGGGAATTCCAGTGCTTTGACGAGGGAACAGATTTGGTTTTTCTGAAGCACGGTTTTTCCAAAACAAAATAATAGGTTTTTAAACACTACTCAAAACAAAATACTAGAATACTGAATTTCCAATGGTTTTCGTTTAATTTTTTTTTAGGCGATTTTTTGGCTGAAGAAAACACTGCTGTCCAGGAAGAAAAGGCAAACACGCAGGCAAAGCTTGCGGAAAGCAATTCCAAGCCCGATTCCGGCTTCAAGCTTGACAACAAGATTCTGCCCTTTGTGGGAATTGCGGTTGTTTTTCTCGTAATAGGGTTTGCGGCAGGCGCAATTGTCCTGCCAAGCGTTGGGCTGGCTACTGCTACTGCTTCGGGCGCAAACACTGTTTCCTCGGATGCAGTAGGGGCAAAAACAATAACCTATCTGAACGACAATTTTTTTACAAGCCAGGGCCTGGCTGCACAGCTTTCAAATGTAACAGAAGATTACGGCATGTACTCCGTCAACTTTGACGTTATGAAGGGAACTGAAAAACAGGGCTCTTTGGCAGTGCTTGTTTCAAAGGACTCAAAAACAATGCTTGCGAACTCGCAGGTTTTTGATCTGGACACTCCTGTTCCGCAGGACACGGGAAGCACGGGACAGCAGTTTTCCTTTGCGGCTCCTGAAAAATCCGATACTCCTTTGCTGGAGGCTTTTATTGTTTCACAGTGCCCTTATGGATTGCAGATGCAGCGCCTTTTAGCGCCGATAGCAACAGGGCTTGAGAAAAACATAAAGGTATTGTATCTCGGCTCTGTTGTAAATGGAAAAATAACTTCAATGCACGGCGATGCAGAAGCGCAGGAAAATCTTCGCCAGATTTGCATCCGCGAAGAACAGCCGACAAAATACTGGGCTTATGTTTCAGAATACATGAAAGCGGGAAATGTTGATTCTGCACTGGCGGCGGCAGGAATAGACAAAACAGCGCTTAACACATGCATGACTGACCCTTTGAAAGGACTGAAATACGCGCAGGCAGACTTTGACAGGGAAATAGCACTGCAGGCAGGCCTTGCGCAGAAATACGGAGTTACGGAAATTTCATTTGCTTCCCCGAGCGTAGTGCTTAACGGGGATTCAACGCTTCAATACAGCTCTTCGGGAAATTATTATTCGCTTTCAGAGGAATTCGCATATGCAACTGCAAAGGCAGTTACTTACAATGCAAGGTCTGCTGAAAACGTGAAAAACCTTTTGTGCGAAGGATTCAATGAAAAGCCGGGAGCATGTTCTGCAACACTTTCAAACGAACAGGCAAATACTTCTTTTTCCCCTGACTATTCAGGCGGAAGCGCCAGCGGCGGAAGCTGCTGAAACAGCTTCGTGAATGAATAACTAAGAAGGCCTGAACCAATGCGGGCAAAACTTTTTTTCCTTTTGCTTTCTTTTTCTGTACCATTCCGCCTGATGCGGGTTTTTATTTTTTTGCATTCATAATTCTTTCATTCTTTTTTCGGATGTTTTTTGGTTTTTCCGCAAACTGTTTTTTCTTGATTTGGAGGTGTGTTAATGAAAAAGGTTTTTGTATATTCGACTGATACCTGCCCTTTCTGCGTAATGGCAAAGGATTTCCTGAAAAAAAACAAGGTTCCCTTTGAAGACTACAATGTTGCCGACGATTCCTCAAAGCTCGAGGAAATGGTAAAAAAATCCGGGCAGACAGGAGTTCCTGTCCTTGACATTCAGGGAACAATAATAATAGGCTTTGACGAGCCCCGCATCCGCAGGGAACTGGGCCTGAAATGAGAAGGGAGAGATTTTATTTGGACCAAGAAGAAAAAAGGATTCTGAAGGAAGCAGAAGAATACGCAAGGGAAAAAGGCCTGAAGCTCAATCCCGACAAGAAAACGCTTGAAGCAGTTATAAAAGCACTTGCAAAAACAGAGCAGAAATACGGCAAAAAATACTGTCCCTGCAGGGCTGTTACCGGCAATGCAGAGAATGACAAAAAAATTATCTGCCCGTGCGCATTTCATTTGAAGGAAATAAGCGATTCAGGGCACTGCAAATGCAACCTGTTTTTCAGTGATTGAAATGGATTTTTTCGCGCTCTTGAAAAAAAGGCATTCAACAAGAAAATTCAAGCCGAAGGAAATAACAAAGGCGCAGGAGAAAAAAATCCTCTCCGCAATTAACTCTGCGCCGAGCGCGGGAAACCTGCAGAGCTATTCTGTTTTTCTGGTAAAGGAGCGCGAAAAGAAAAGGCTCCTTGCAGAGGCATGCACAAACCAGGGATTTATTTCTTCAGCCCCGATAGTGCTTGTTTTTTTTGCTGATTCAGAAAAGGCATCGGCAACCTACGGGGCAAGGGGCACATCGCTCTATGCGATACAGGATGCGACAATTGCGGCTGCTTATGCGCAGATAGCGGCAACTGCCATTGGATTGTCAAGCTGCTGGGTGGGAGCATTCGACGAGGCAAGAGTCCAGAAGCTCTTCAATATAGAAAGAAACCTCAAGCCGGTTGCAGTAATTCCCATTGGTTTTGCGGCGGAAAAGCCAACTGCAACATCAAGGCGCCCGATAAATGAAACAGTGCGCGAGGACACAACGGCATGGTTCTGAAGCGCGGTTTCCGAACATGTTTTTTGCATTTAGAAAACTAATTTTTTTCCAAAAAAAATTCGGATTCCTTATTTTTATTGTTTTTCATGCGTGCTTATTGTTTGCTTTGCCAATCTTTTGCCAAATTTTTTTTTGCAAAGCAAACAGGCAGAATAATTTATATATCAGCAAACCATAATGTTATTCGCATAAAAAAAAATAATTTTCTCGGCTTTTTTTTTAAACAAGTGTGCTGTGAAAAGGTGATCCAATGGTTCAAAAGTTCCTGGAACAAGTGAAAAAACGCGACGGTTCAATTGTTGCCTTTGACAGGAACAAAATCACAGAGGCTATTTTTTCCGCGGCAAAGGCTGTTGGCGGTTCGGATATAAAGCTTGCGGAAGAGCTTTCTGGCAGGGTTGTCCATTCCCTCAAAAGAAAATTCGGCACAAGGATTCCTTCTGTTGAGGACGTCCAGGATGCAGTTGAAAAGGAACTGATTGAAGCAGGGCACGCGAAAACAGCAAAGACATATATTCTTTACAGGCAGAAGAGGGCGGAACTGCGCGAATCAAGCGCTTTCCTGAAAAAAATTTCCGACATTGTCAATGGATATGTTTCCTGCAGCGACTGGCGTGTTTTTGAAAACAGCAATACGAGCTATTCTCTTTCGGGAATGCAGGCGCATATTTCAGGCGCTGTTATTGCCGAATACGCCTTGAAAATGATTTATCCCGAAGAAATTTCGAATGCGCACAGGAACGGGGATTTTCACATTCATGATTTGGGAAACGGGACTTTTTCAGGATATTGCGCGGGATGGTCGCTTGCACAATTGTTAGAGCTCGGTTTCAATGGCGTTCCCGGAAGAATTGCCGCAAAGGGTGCAAAGCATTTCAACGCAGCACTTGGACAGGTTGTAAATTTTATGGGAACACTGCAGAACGAATGGGCGGGAGCACAGGCATTCAGCAGCTTTGACACTTATTTGGCACCATTGGCTGCAAAAGACAATTTGTCTTACAAGCAGATAAAGCAGTCATTGCAGGAATTTATTTTTGCAATCAATGCAACAAGCAGATGGGGAAACCAGGTGCCTTTTACAAATGTCACTCTTGACTGGAGCGTTCCGGAAGACATGAAGGATGCCCCGATAATTTATGGCGGGGAATACCTTGAAAAAGAAACCTATGGAAACTTTCAGGAACATGTGGACATGATTAACAAGGCGTTTCTGGAAATAATGCTTGCAGGGGACATGAGCGGCAGGGTTTTTACTTTTCCAATTCCGACTTACAATATTACAAGGGATTTTGACTGGGATTCTGAATCAGCAAACCTGCTCTTTGAAATGACTGCAAGATACGGAATTCCCTATTTCCAGAATTTTATAAACAGTTCTTTAAAGCCGAGCGATGTCCGCAGCATGTGTTGCCGCCTTCAGCTGAATTTGAAGGAACTGCGCAGCAAGACAGGCGGATTGTTCGGAAGCGGAGAAAAAACAGGCAGCATTGGAGTTGTAACAGTAAACCTGCCGAAAATAGGCTATCTTGCAAAGGATGATTCTGATTTTTTTGAAAGGCTGGAACAGTTGATGTATCTCGGAAAGGAAAGCCTTGAAATAAAACGAAAAGAGGTTTCAAGAAACATGCAGCACGGACTGCTTCCATGGAGCAAGCGCTATCTGGGTTCGCTTGACAATCACTTTTCAACAATAGGCTTGGTGGGAATGAACGAGGCATGCCTGAATTTTTTCGGAGAGGGAATTGCAACAAAGCAGGGAAAGGATTTTGCAATGAAAACACTTGATTTCATGCGCGAAAGGCTTACTGAATTCCAGGAGGAAACAGGGCACATCTACAATCTTGAAGCAACTCCCGCAGAAGGAACTTCCTACAGGCTTGCGCGCATTGACAGGAAATTTTATCCCGAAATAAAAACCGCAGGGCAGAATGCGCCTTATTACACGAATTCAACACAACTCCCTGTCGGTTTCACTGACGATATTTTTGAAGCGCTCACTCATCAGGAGGATTTGCAGGCAAAATATACCGGAGGGACTGTGCTCCACGGTTTCCTTGGAGAATCAATGGCTGATTCAGAGGCATGCAGAAAGCTTGTGAAAAAAATAGCTTACAATTTCAAACTGCCGTATTACACTATTACGCCTACTTTCAGCGTATGCCCGGTACACGGCTACATTAAGGGAGCGCACTTTTCATGTCCCGTTGAATTAAACGGGCAGGCAAAGGGAGGTGAAGAAGAATGGCAGCATGCAGCAGTAAAACTGAAGTCTATAGCAGAGTAGTCGGATACCTCAGGCCTGTACAAGCATGGAACGCGGGCAAGCAGGAAGAATTCAAGGACAGAAAAACCTTTTCCGAAGCAAAAGCGTTGGCACAATGCAAGGAATAAAATTTTTGCGCTTTCTTCTTAATACTTTTTGAAGCATATTTTTTACTGGTGTCTCGTTGGCTCTCATTTTCAAGGGAATTCAGAAAACAACCCTCATTGATTTTCCAAGGCAGATTGCCTGCACTCTTTTCCTTCCGAACTGCAATTTCAAGTGCGGCTACTGCTATAACACCGCGCTTGTGGAAAACAAGGACACGGGAGTTTCTATTTCAGAGCAACAGGCGCTTGCTTTTTTAGAGGAAAGAAAAAGATTTCTGGACGGGGTATGCCTTACAGGCGGAGAGCCCACTTTGTGCAGGGAACTTCCTGCTTTCTGCGCAAAAGTAAAGCAGAAAGGCTTTCTTGTGAAAATTGATACAAACGGGACAAATCCGGAAATGCTGAAGGAGCTCATTGAAAAAAGGCTTGTTGATTTCATTGCAATGGACATAAAAGCCCCATTGGAAAAATATCCGCTTTTTGCAAACGCGCCAGTTGATTTGAAAAAAATAAAACAAAGCATTGGAATAATAAAAAAATCCGGCTTGGAATATGAATTCAGGACAACTGTTGTTCCCGCGCTTTCCGAAGAAGACATTTTGGAAATCGCGCGGCTTTTGAAGGGGGCAAAAAAATTTGTTCTGCAACAGTTCCAGAACAGCATGCCGCTTCTCGACAAAAACCTTGAAAAACAGCAGCCTCACTCTCCAGAAGAACTGAAAAAATTTTCTGAAAAAATAAAAGGCTTTTTTGAAAAAACAGAAATCCGCGGGATTTAAAAAGCGGAAAAAGCGTTATTTTTTAATGGTTCTGGCTCACAATGATTTTATGCCTCCTAAAAAGAAAAAAACTACTGTGAAGAAGAAGCCTTTGAAGCATGCAAAGCACGCGAAAGCCGCTTTGATTTCAAAGGAAATGACTTTTGCGGAAGTAATCAACAAATTTCCCCAGGCCGCGCCAGTAATGATGGATTTCGGATTGCACTGCATAGGCTGCCATGTTTCTGCTTTTGAAACAATCGAGCAGGGAGCAATGGCGCACGGCCTTGATGAAAAGCAGCTGGGCGAAATGCTCGAGAAAATGAACAAGTCAGCAACAGGCAAATAACTATTTTTTTTTGAATTTTGGAAAACAAATTGTGGTTCAATGGAGAAGCCTAATATTGATTACAAGAAATGCACTGAATGCGGAACATGCATTAATATCTGTCCAGTAGGGGTTTTTGCAAAAGAGGGCAAAAAAACAGTTGTAAAAAATGCGAGCGAATGCATACAGTGCAGGGCATGCGAAGCAAGCTGCCCGCAGAAGGCTATTATTGTAAAATAAATCTTAAAAATTTTGTAAAATAACCCTTAAACTCTGATTTGGTTTTGCGAGAATGCAGGAAATTTTTTTTACTGCCCTTGGCGGCGCGGAAGAAGTAGGCAAGAGTTCTTTTTTGATAGATTACGGAGAAAAGGTTTTGTTCGACAGGGGAGTAAAGCTCCTGCAGAACAAGACAGAATATCCGCTGCCTGTGAAAACAAACCTTGACGCAGTAATAATTTCGCATGCGCATCTTGACCACAGCGGCTCTCTTCCGCATTTGTTCCTTGACTCGAAGGTAATGAGCTTTCTCACTATTTCAACGCTTGACCTTTCAAGAATGCTCTGGTTTGATTCTTTGAAAATAGCGAGCTTTGAATCAATGGCTCCCGAATGGTCGAAAGAGGAAATCCATTCAGTGGAAAAATTTTCCTTTCCAATGCATTACAGGCATGAAATTCCGATTACAAAAAACGCTTCTTTGGAGTTTCACGATGCAGGGCATATCCTTGGAAGCGCAATTTCAGTGCTTTCCCTCAAAACAAAAAAAATTGTTTATACCGGGGATTTCAAGGTTGCGGAAACAAGGCTGCATAAGGGAGCGGATCTGCACATTAAAAACACTGATGTTATGATAATGGAATCAACCTATGGTGACAGGAACCATTCTCCGAGGGAAGAAACAGAAAAGCTTTTTGTTGAAACAGTCCAGGAAACAATTGATCGAGGGGGGTGGGTTTTGGTGCCTGCCTTTGCAGTGGGAAGAAGCCAGGAAATGCTTGACATTCTCCATGAGTACAAGGTTTCCGCCCCGATTTTTTTCGACGGAATGTGCCAGAAGGCAGCAAAAATAATGATGGATTATCCCGAGTTATTGAAAAACCCGCGGTTTCTGAAAAAAGCTCTTTCAAAGGCAATCTGGGTAAATAATCCCTCAATGAGAAAAAAGGCCTTGAAACAGCCGAGCATTATTGTAACAACTGCAGGAATGCTTGGGGGCGGGCCTGCATCGTTTTATTTGCAGCATATTTACAGGCAGAAAAACAGCGCTGTTTTGCTTACCGGCTATCAGGTTGAAGGAACACAGGGAAGAAGGCTTCTTGAAACACAGAAAATAGAGGTTGACGGAGAGCTTCTCGATGTGAGCGCGCATGTGCAGAAATTCGATTTTTCCGCGCATGCCGGGCAGGAAGAATTGCTTTCGGCAATAAAAAAATTATCCCCGAAAAAAATTGTTTTGGTTCACGGAGACAAGGATGTAATGCCTGTTTTCAAGGAAAAGATTGAAACAGAAACAGGCATTGAAACAATTATTCCGAGCATTGGCAAAACAGAAAAATTATAGCGAATCCTGCTTCGGCAAAACATTAAAATTACTGTTAAATCATTAATAAACTGGTTTTTATGGGCTTCTGGAGCATTTTTCTCGACTCTCTTGTGCTGCTGAAAAAGCAGCCCAAGCTTTTCCTTCCCAAAATGGCTATTGCCTTTCTTTACGGCTTTCTCATGGTATTGGTGATAAACCTTCTTTTGCTTGTTTTAAGCCTTCAGCCTTCAATAGAAGCCGGAATTGCAATAGACCCGTATATGTTATTTGTGATTCTTACAGGCTGCCTTGTTGTGCTTATTCTGCTTGCAATAGTTCCGTTGCTCGATGTTTTGACAAACGCAATGTACCCAACGCTTGTAAAGGAATTCTGGGAAAAGAAAAAAATTCTTTTTATGGACGCAATAAAGCCAATCAAGGGAAAGCTTCTGCGCCTTTTCTTTTCAGTTCTTTTTATTGAAACAATTCTCGCAATTCCTTTCTCCCTGATGTTATCTTTTTTTTATTATGAAAAAGACATTGCAATGCTTGCCTTTTTTACAATTATTTTCCTTGCATTCTATCTTGTGCTCTCGGCTTTCTTCTATTTCGTTTATCCCATTGCAGTTTTTGACTCTGTTTTTTTCCTGAAAAATTTTTCCAGATCATTCCATCTTTCAAGAAAAAAATTCGGCAAAATACTCTTTGCCTCCTTTGTGCCGTTCTTTGTTACAATTGCGAATTTTGCAATAGCCTTTCTTGCGCTTTCTTCCCAGAGAATTGAGTTCTGGGCGCTTTTCTTCCTGCTGCGTTTTCTTGTAGCGCTGATACAAACCTATCACATGGTTCTCAACCCGAGTATTTTCCTGAAATACAAAGAATTTTAGCACTAATCCCCATGTTACCTTTAGTATTGAACAAGGCGAATCAAATGGCAATGTTCTGCCCGAACTGCGGCTCTGTCAAAGGGCCTTTTTTCAGGGGCTTATGCAGTGATTGTTTCCTGAAAAAAAACTCTCTTTTCGAGCTTCCGCAAAAAATACAAATCCAAAAATGCAAGAGCTGCGGAAAAATACTTGTTTCGGGAAAATGGCTTGCGCAGGAAAATTCACTGCTTGAAAAAGTAATCCTGAAGAATGCAAAAGTTTCAGACTTGAAAACCCCTGTTTTCAGCTTTGATTTTTCTGAAAAAGAAAAAAAAATTTCTGCAAAAGTGAAAGTCTCAGGAAAGATTGATTCGAATGGAATTGAACAGGAAAAAGAAACAGCCATTGAGTTTTTGAATGTGCTATGCGATTCCTGCATGAAAGCTGTTTCAAACTATTTCGAGGCAACTATCCAGCTGCGCTTTGAAAATCCCGCCTTGGAAGAAAGCGTTTTGAAGGAAATCGAAAAAATGCTTTCGGGTTTTGTGCATGAGGATGTGCTTGCAAAGATTGTTTCTACAAAAAACCAGAGAAGCGGAATCGACCTTGTTTTGGGCTCGAAGAAGAGCGCTTCAAAGATTGCAAAGGCAATCGCAAAAAAGCACAATGCACGGCTTGTTGTTTCCTTCAAGCAGGCAAAGGGCGGAACAAGGGACGAGACAAAAAGAAGATTTACCTACTGCATAAGAATAGGCGGGGGTGCGGAAAATGCAAAAAGAGCAGTTTGCTGAGAATGATGGCATGATGGTCAAAAAGTCCGCTATTGAAGGCACTGGGGTTTTCGCATCAAAAAATTTTAAAAAAGGCGATGTAATCTGCAGAATGCGCGGTGAAAAAGTTACTTTTCAGGAACTTAAAAACCGTTATGAAATGGGAAAAGAAAAAATTTGCAATCCGCTGCAAATAACCGAAAGAACTTATCTTGACCTGGCAGAACCTTATGTTTATGTAAATCATTCCTGCACACCTAACTGCGGGGTGAGAAAAAAAGGTGAATTGTTTTCATTGGAAGACATACCGGAAGGCGAGGAACTGACCTATGATTACTCGACTACTGAATGGACCTATGAAAAATTCGGCAAGTACAAGGAATGGGCAATGGAATGCAACTGCAATTCCAAAAAATGTCGGGGAACTCTCGGGCAATTCCCGACACTTGACCAGAAATTAAAGAGAGAATATTACAAAGCAGGAGCGCTTCAGGATTTCATACTAAGAAAGCTGGAAAAGAAAATGTTTTCATGATGTGTCCGTTAAGCCTCTAATTTTTTTAGTTCTGCAGTAATTTCCTCTATCGGCTTTTTTGTTATTATCAATGGGATTTTTTCGGATTCTGCGATTTTTATTGCAAGAGGGTCAACGTTTGCGGCATCAAGGTTTCCGTGCAGAACAACAATGCTGGGTTTCATGTCTGTGCTGAACCTGCCTATTTTCACTGCAATGAGAGGGCTTCTGCCGCTTTCAACAAAGCGGAAAATCAACGCTCTTTCCGGAGTGTTTCCATATAACAGCATGTATTCATGGACTGGAATTTCGAGTATTACCTTCATTGAATCAATCAAAGTGTAGCCGAAAACCTGTGTCTCCTTTAATCTTGAAGGATTTGCAACGCATTCTCCGCCAATTATTTTCATGAATTCCTGCCCCTTTAATGAAGCAGTAAATTCGTGTGTCTGAAAGGCGTTTTCCTTTGGCGCAAAATCCTTGTCCAGTTGTTTAACAACCCGTCCGCCGCGCCTTTTGTCTATTTCAATAAGCGCTTCAATCAGCCTGCTTACTACGAGTATGCCGGGGCTTTTTCTTCTCCCCCCTTCATAATCCGAAATAGTGCTGTTGCTGACCTTTAAATAATCAGAAAGTTCTGTCTGCGAAACACCGAATATTTCGCGCCATTTTTTCATGCTGCTGCCGGGATCCTTGCTTAAACAGATTTCCCCCGCAATTGCTTTTTCCAGCTGGTCCAAAAAAATCACTTCAGTATTTTATACAGACTACTGCCAAAAACACTTTTAAAAGGCTTTCACGAAGTAAAAAAAGGATTCGGACCCGGTGGGATTTGAACCCACGACCCCCGCCTTGCTCCGACTGGAAATGCTTTTTAAAATACTGGAAATTTGTTCTGAACAATTCCAATTTTTCCGCAGAAAAATTGTTCTTTTCCCAGGGCTTTTCTTTTCAAGAAAAGGCCTTAGGAGTGCGGTGCCCTATCCAGACTAGGCTACAGGTCCATGTTTTGATGCTATGAAATTCTGGTAAAACTGTTTTTTAAATCTTGGGGAATGCATTTTTTACTTTTTAACAAATTCCCTTTTATTCTTGTTAAAAGCAAAGCCTGGCATTGGAGTAGTCCTTATTAACAGCAACTTTTCGTCTATTAGCGTTTTTAACAGTTTTTTTGCTTCTTTGACTATCTTCTTCTTTTCATTGTTTTTCATTTTTTGGTTCATTAGCCTGTCGTATTCTGCGAGTTTTTTTGCAATGGCTTCTATTGTTTTTCTGGAAAGCTTTTTTGTTCTTTTTCCTGTCATCATTGAAAAATAGCCCATTACTTTTCCGGAAGGGCTAATTACTATAATATGGCTTTTTCTAGTCTTATAAAGACGCCATTCTTCAAATACCAGGGCATAGTCGTATGCCGATGGCCGTGAAGATATTTTTCTGCCTGTAGGAGTATGCGAGTGGATATACGATCTAACTCTGGAAGATCGTCCTCTAAAGCGTACCATTTGTTTGTATCGTCTCTTTGCATATGGAAAAATTTTGCCAGGTTTTTTTTTGTATTTCACCCATGCCATTTCATGGGTTTTAATTCTCGGAGTGTTTTCGATGGTTTCCCTTGCGGAAATTCTTCCTGCAGGTTTCCTTGCGCCGCGCATATTCTCACTTTCATTGATTCATATTAAAATTGCCAGTGTTATTGCGGCCGCAATCGGAATTGAAAAATTATCGTTCACAGGGAGGAGTTCAGCGAGCATTGCAATTACAGCGGTTGCGATTGCAATCGGCAGTGGAAACAATGCGGCAAGGAAAGGCAGTGCCGCTAAAATTCCCGCAGTTGTTCCCTCAAGGGTTCTTTTTCCAATAAGCCTGTGCTTCCCAAACCTTAACCCAAAAACAGTCGATGCGCTGTCTCCGTAAATCAGTGCGCACAAGGCCCCGAGAATTATCAGCTGGTTTTGGAATATCAGTATGACTATTATTGCGCCTGCAAAGAAAAAGATTGCCCCCTTTCCGGGAATGTTTTTTTCATGCTCTCTTTCAACCTTGTTTACTACTGTGCTGATAATGGGAATTTTTGCTCCCTTTGAAATCGCAAATGAAAAAGCCAGGCCGAGCAAAAGGCATGCGGCAAGGATTTCAAGAGTTGTTCTTGTTCCAAGGAGAACAACAAGCGCAATGAAAACGCTTCCGAACAAAAAATGCAGGAACTGCCTTCTCACTTCCAGCCAAAATTTGCTTTCTCTTGCCATTTTTTTTCACTTTATTTTTTTTCACAGAGAAACATGCAGTGGTGCTTTTCAAAAGGCGCAAGGTTTACCTGCTGCAGTATTTTGAACTGTTTTTCAAGCTCTTTTTTTTCCTGTGCAAAAATCTTTTCAGGGTTCAGGGATTGTGAAATGCTTTTTGCCTTAATTGCAATCAAGCCGGACTTTCCCCTGTGCAGGAAAAGTTCCGCATTCTTGTTGAAGATTTCTGCCTGGTTTTTCTGGGAAATATCCTGGTAGAGCAGGTCAATTGAAATTCCCTCAAGCTCTTTTTCATAGTTTTCAGGCCTGTTGGCATCTGCAAGGACTGGAAGCATATTTTTGCGCAGTTCGCACAAAGAAACAAATTTGCGCATTACTTTTTCCGCAACATCAACCCCGAACAACAAGCCGTTTTCGCCTATAATATCAGACACATAGCTAGGGGTGGTTCCTTCGCTGCTCCCTAAGTACAAAACATTGTTGCCTTCTTTGAGCGGCAATTGCTTCAATCCGTTTTTTATTGCTGCGCCGAGCTTTGAGCGCCAGGGAACCCATTCGCGGAATTCAAGCGAATTTTCCTTTACGAGCAGTTCCCCGTAAACGCTTTTTCCGGGGACAAGGTTCTTGGTAAAAATCTTTTTATTGGCTTCAAAGACGCCCTGAAAAATCTGTTTCATTGAAAACACAATTAAATGATTCTGCAAAAGTTATTAAAACCTCAGCGGGCTGCCCGCCCGCACAAAATGCTTAAAAAATAACCATTATAATAGTTATTATAACCTTTATTTAGGTTATGTGATTTGAATGGGTTTTTTGTCAGTTCTGAAGTCAGATCCTGATGTGAGAAAGCTGTTCGGGGAGCGTGAGCTTGTTATTATTGAAAAGCAGCTTCTCGGCGTGCCATTGACTCAATCAGAGAAGAACAGGCTTTCAAGGGATATCAGGCGCAAATTGAAGGCAGTTTCCGCCCTGGCGCGCTTTGAACACGAGTTTTCCCTGAAAAAAGCCAGTGAAATAAAGCGCTGGACTGATGAAGCTCTTGAACTCATTTTGAAAAGCAGGTTTTCGCCCCGCATAAAAAGGATTTTTTTGTTCGGCTCTGCCGTTGAAAACAGGCTTTCTTTTCGTTCCGACATTGACATTTGCGCAGAGTTCGGCAAAATTTCCAAAAAAGAAGCGGGAGAGTTCCGCAGGGAAATTCTCGGCAGCGTCAATCAACGAATCGATGTGCAGGTTTTTAATGCCCTCCCCTCAAAGATTCAAAAAGAAATTCTTGCCAAGGGAAAAGTCCTGCATGAGCGCGCGCATTCAAGACAAAATTTTTGAAATAGAAAACTATCTGGAAGAGCTTTCAGGGATTTTGCCTGTTGCATTCAGTCAATATTCTTCTGATTTGAAGGCAAAGGCTGCTTGCGAGCGTTATTTTGAAAAGATTGTTGAGGCAGTTGTTGATTTGGCTTTTTTGGTTATCCGAGAAAAAAGCCTGAGGACTCCGGAAGAAGACAGGGAAGCTTTCGATATTCTCTGCAATGCAAAAATCATTGATTTTTCCCTTGCCGTCCGCCTGAAGGAGGCAAAGGGAATGCGGAATTTTTTGGCACACCAGTATGGCGCGATTGACAACGCGCTTGTTTTCAGGGCATTAAAACACGAACTGCAAAAGGATGTGCGCAAGTTTCTGGAAGCAATAGAAAAAAGCATGCGCTAACAACTCATTTTTTCACTTTTCTTTCTGCAGCGCCTTTGCCCTTTCATCAAGGCCTTTCTGCAGCTCTTTTGAAATGTCTTTTTTGCTGAAAAAATCAGTTCTTGCGGCAATAGCGATTTTTCCCGCCAGTGTTCTTGCAACCTTTCCCTTGTCTTTCATGGGTGTCTGTTTCACCATGGGATGCTGGAACAAAACCCCATACTTTGGAGTTTTTGCCTTGGGGTTTTTCAAATGCCTGAAAAATGCTTTTTTTGCGCCAAGAATCTGGACTGTTGAAGAAGGCATTAGTGCAAGCCTTCTCATTGAGCCTGCTTCCTTCAAAAGTTTTGCGCCGAGAGTGCTGCCCGCAATCTGCGAGAGGTTTGGGGCAATTTTTTCCATCTGCACCGAAACAAATTTTTCAAGCGAATTCCTTTCTTCCTTCAGGTTCAGCGCGTTAAGCGCAAGCAGTTTTATTTCATCAAGAGCTTCCTGGGGAATTTTGCTGCCCATGCTTTTTTTTGCATTTTCAAGCACAAGCTTTGCTGTTTCCTTTTCCTTTAAAATTTCTCCAAGGGATTTTTCTGAAAATTTTTCGCGCGCGCCAATGAAATAAACAAGCTTCATCAGGTTTTCAGGATTCTGAACTGTTTTTTCAAGCTCTGGAAAATGGCTTGCATACCATTCCCTGCAGTGCTCCGAGAGCAGGTTGAAAATTTCATCCAAATCCTGCAGGGCATTCACCGCCCTTATTGCGTGTTCCTCTTCTCCGGAGTATTTTTCCTCTACCTTTTCGCGGGTTTTCTTGATGAGTCTCCTGCGCAATTCGTCTATTTTGTTCATAATTCAATTGAACAACAATCGGTTTTTAAAGGGTTTTTTGAACAAGCTATTTATGGCTGAATCCAAGGTTAGAGGAATTGTAAAGCAACTGATAAAAAAGAATCTTGTTGCATTGAAAAAACTAGCTTAAGCTTTCTTTTATTATTTTGACTAATTTTTTGATTCCGATTTCTTTTTTTGCAACAGCCCATTCAAGTTCGCTTAATTTCTCCTGGCTTAATTTTTTTGGGCTCAGGGCGAAACCATTTATTTTGAGGAAGGTTAATCCTGCAATAAGCCCTGTTCTCTTGTTTCCTTCCGCAAAGATGTGCCTGTCGGTTATTTCCCAAATCAAAAAAGCGGCTTTGTGTGCAAGAGAATCCTTTTTGTTTTCAAAATTAAACCTTTTCCTGACGGTTTCAGTTATCAGAAACAATGTGCTGGAATCCCGTATTGCAAAAGGCTCGTTAAAAACAGAAACAATTGCTTGGTTAATGAAAATTATTTGATTGGCGCTCAAATATTCCATAAACTCATTTAACAACAATCGGTTTTTAAAGGGTTTTTTGGATTGTCTTTTTCATGCCGAAAGAGGAAATAAACAATCTGGCTTTGAGAAGGGCATTGTATTATCCCGCTGCGGAAATCTATTCCAATGCACCGAGTGGATTCTGGGATTTTGCCGATGCAGGGGAAAAAATCCGCAGGAAAATAATTGATTTATGGAGAAAAGAGCTTGTTGAAAGAGAGGGCTTTGTGGAAATCTTCGGGGCGCAAATCCTTCCCGAAGACGTATTCAAAGCGTCGGGGCATCTTGAATCTTTCACCGATCCGATTGTCCAGTGCAAAAAATGCGGCTCTTTGCACAGGGCTGATGTCCTGATTTCCGAGAAAACAAAAGAGGTTGTTCCGGAAGCGCTTGCAACAACAGAGCTTGATAAGCTGATAAAAAAGCATTCAGTCGAATGTCCCAAATGCAAAAGCAGGGATTTTTTTGAAACAAAAAAATTCAACATGATGATGAAGATAGACATCGGCGCAACAGGAAAACAGCCCGCATATTTGAGGCCTGAAACCTGCCAGTCTATTTTTTTGGATTTCAAAAGAGTTTACAGGACAATCCACCAATATCTTCCTCTCGGAATAGCCCAGGCGGGCGCTTCCTTCAGGAATGAAATTGCGCCGCGCAACACTCTCCTGAGGCAGCGCGAGTTCGGGCAGATGGAAATAGAGGTTTTTTTCAATCCGAAAAAAATCAATGAATTCGAAAAATTTTCAGAAGTTGAGGACTTCAAGCTTAATTTGCTGCTTTTGAAGGAAAAAAAAGTGAAAAAGATTTCCTGCAAGGAGGCAGTCCAGAAAAAACTTGTTTCGGGAAAGTTAATTGCGTACTGCCTTGCGCGCGTGCAGCAGTTTTATGCAAAGCTCAATATTCCCGAAGAAAAAATGCGTTTCCGCCAGCTTGCAAAGGACGAGCGCGCCTTTTATGCACTTGAAACATTTGATTTCGAGGTTGAAACAGATTTGGGATGGATAGAATTAATGGCGTGCAATTACCGCACTGATTTTGATTTAAGCGGGCATGCAAAGCAGAGCAGCCAGGATCTGGCTGTTAATGAAGAAGGCGAAAAATTTGTCCCGCATGTTTTTGAATTGTCCGCAGGATTGGACAGGGCTTTTTATGTTGCGCTTGATTTGGCTTTCAGGAGAGAGAAGCGCGGTCCAGAGGAAAGGAACTTTCTGAATTTGCCAATAAGGATTTCTCCCATGCTTGCGGGAGTTTTTCCCTTGGTGAAAAAAGACGGCTTGTTTGAAAAGGCAGAGGAAATTTTCAGGCAGCTTAATTCCTACGGCCTTGATGTTTTGTTTGAGGAAAAGGCAAGCATTGGAAAACGATACTCGAAAATAGACGAAATAGGAATTCCCTTTGCAATTACAATCGATTATGATACAATGAAGGACAATACTGTCACTCTGCGCGAAAGAAATTCCATGCAGCAGAAGCGCGTGAAAGCAGAGGAGCTTCCCGAGTTATTGTGGCGGCTTTCAATAGGAAAAACAGGCTTTGAAAAAATTTAGCGCGAAATTTTCCTTTGCAAAAAAGCTTTGAAAAAAGCCCTTTTTATTGTGCGGAATTAAGCTGGTTAAGCACGTCTGCAAGGCTTCCGCTGCACTGTGTTTTTATGTCAATAGTCGGCAGCGAAGCGAGATTGTCGCTCTGCAATTGTTCCTGCGGAATCTGGCAGGTCATTTCCTTGCCCTGAAGCATTGCAGCCATTATCTGCAATTGCCCGTTGTTTGCGTTTGCAGGGTCAAGAGCCACGTTTTCAATTTTATATTTTATTCTGCAATTGCTTTGTTCGAAACCGTAAATAATTACTTTTACGTCCATGCTTGCGCTCGGCTCTGTGCTTGTCTGGGTTACTGTTCCAAATGCCTTTTCACAGCTTTTTGCGGCAAGGGCGGTGCATGCCTTGTCAGTGCCGCAGTTTTTAAATCCTGTTAAATCTTCCTGTTGTGCGCAGCCCAATAACAGCAAGGCAATGGCAAACAAAAAAAGAACCCTTTTCATGTACACACAATATTGCTGTTTTTTGTTTAAATATTTAACGCCACAAATTTTTTATTATCTATATGGCTGCAGCCCCGATAGCTCAGCTGGTAGAGCACGAGTTTCGTAAACTCGGGGTCGAGGGTTCAAATCCCTCTCGGGGCTTTTTTTTATATGCCTATTAAATACTGGTAAGCCTTTTTTTTTATCATGAAAAGGAACCTTCTGAAACTTGTTCGCTTGGAAAATCCAACAGTGCGATTTTTGCTGGCCGCAAATGCCCTTACAATTATTTTTGCGGTTTTGTTCAACTGGAGCCTGTCAACTATTTTGTGGGGCTATTGGCTTCAGAGCGTAATTATAGGCTTTTTTATTTTTCTAAAGCTTTTGGTTTCTGCTTTCAGGTCGAAAGAAAACATGCTTGGCATGGGCTTTTTCGCAAACGCTATTTTTCTTTTGTTTGCCTTCGGAATTAATATTTTTATTTACGGCTCAATGATTTATGACATTGGCGAATCTTTCAGGCTGATTGATGCTGTTGATATCGGCAGTGTTCTTTTTATCGGCCTGATTTTTTTTATAAATCACGCCTTTTCCTTCTGGTTCAATGTAATCAAAAACAAGGAGGGCTTTGGGAGGCAGGATACTTTACCTGTTTCTAAAAGATTCATTGCAAAACTGAAAGAAATGGGCAAAAAAACAGAAGAGGTTAAGGCGCTTTTAGAAAAAAATGCGAGAAAGAGGGCGGCAGCGCTTGCTACGGTAGACATGCTGCGGGAGATTTCTCTGCGTTTACTCCCATTTGAGATTTTTACAATTGCAGTCACTTTAATTGTCCTGTTGACCGTTATCCCCACAGCAATTTTATTTCAAGAACACGGCCTGATTGATTTGGCAATTTTAAAATTAGAGCTTGTGGTTTTCCTTGCTGGAAAAGCAATAGTGGATGTTATTTCGCATAATGCCCAGCATAATAAAAACAAATAGCCGTTGCCCCTGCGGCTTAAGCTGTTTTTTTTGCAGTTATCTGTATCCGGCTGCCTATTTCCCCGTCCACGCGCTCTCCCGCAAGGACAGGGTTATCGTACCAGTATATGATTTTGCAGGTCATTGACTGGTTGTTTATTGCGGCTGCCGGGGCGCCTATTTCAATAAGCAGGTTTTTCGATTCTCCCTTTGCAAGGGAATCTATGGAGGATTCCTTTATTTTGAGCCAGTCGATATTGCATGAAGTGCTTGTTGTGTCTGTCAGAATGTGTATGTTTTCAAGGTCGAGCTTTCCCGTGTTCTGGATTTTTATATAGCCTGTTTTTGTTTCATAATCCCCTGTTGCGGGAACAAAGTTTACTGTCCAGCTTGCCGAAGAGGGAGTTGCGCTTATTTCGTAATCCGCTTCGGAAGTAATGCTTAAGATTATCGGCCAGTGAATGGGAGAGGGAAGCATTGTTCCCTGCGCAATAATGTCTGCTGTTATCTGCTCTTTTTTTGCAGTCAATGGGATATTAAAGCGCAGCTTGTTTGCAGACTTGTTCGAAGAGGTTTTTTTCCCTCCGATTGAATCAATTGTGTTTCCCTGCGTAAACTGAATGCTGTCCAATATCTGCTCTGCGGAGTTTTTTGAAATGCTTGTTATTTCCAAAGAAAGATTCAGGTCATAAACAGTGAATGCGCTGTTGTTTGTTATTGTAAAATCCTTTATTACGTCAGCGCCCGCAGCGCCGCTTACATTGAGGTTTGTGGGTGAAAACGCAAGGTTTGGCATTGGAAAAATCTTTACTCCGCTTGGCAGGCTTTTTTTTGTATTAGTATATTTTATCCTGAGGCTTCCTTTCAGGTCATCTCCGGATTCCAGATTTGTTATTTTTATTGCTTCGGGAACAGAAACAGTTATTGCAATTGTTTCAGAGCTGTTTGCAGGAACAGTAATGCTCGGAATCTGCAGGCTTATTTTTGAAAGCTCGCTGCTCGGCACAAGCTCTATTTCGGCTTCTTCCGAAGCCTTGTTTTCAATTGTCAATGAGAAGCTTGGTGTTCCTCCCGCAATAAGTACCAGCGGAAAATTTTCCATGCCGATTATTTCTGCCTTTATGTTTTTTTCGAATTCAATTGTTTCTGTCGAATTGTCTGAAACTGAAAGCGTGGTGTTTGCTGTTGCATACTCCGAACTTGTTTTTGCCTCTATCCTGTATTCTCCGGGCTTGAGCTTTGCGGAAAAGCCGCTTTCGCCGCTTGTTTCAAAAAGCTTGTTTCCCGACAAATCGAAAATCCTGAAGGAGGTTGCGGAAAGCGATTCTCCCTCTGTGTTTTTCAGGGAAAAATCAATTGTTTTGTAGGAACCAATGAAAAAATCGTAAGCGAAATAAGCCACTATTGCGATTATGATTACTGCGATTATTGCCTTTTTGTGTTTTCCAAGCGCTCCTGTCATCGGCGCTATTTTGTCGCCTATCGAGGATTGTTCAAATGCCCTTTCATCGCCGCTGTATGAGGGCGCTTCAAACTTGTCAAAATCCGGCATTTTCAAAACCCGCGTGTCTGCTTTATAATTGTTTTTTTCAGTATATCTATAATTTGTTTTCTGCTTAAATAATCTTGCGGTGCGTGAATTATGAAAATATGCCTTGTTTCGGATTCAAAAACACGGATAAATTTTTTTCCCGAGCTTTCGGATCTGCTTGCGGAAAAAATCGCAGACATTGAAACAGAATCCTTTTTCGTTCCCTTTCCCGAAGACATTCCCGCAAAGGCAAAAGAATCCATTGATGAAGGCGCGGAAACTGTTTTTGTCTTTTCCTCCATAAAAGATTCTTCAAAGGCGCACATGCTCCTCTCAAAGCTCATTGACGTCGAGATTCAAACGGGAAAAAAAATCGTGAAGGCAATAGAGAAAAAGGGCTTTGACATGAAACCCGAAGCAAAGCAGGGCGCTGCGCAGAAGCTCGCGGAAAAATGGGCGGAATTTTTGATTGACTATTTTTACAAGCCCGAATTGTTTGAGCCGAAATAAAATCCTGAATTGTGTTTTTTATGTGGTGGAAAACAAAAAATCATCTGGATGTGCGCGGCAACCGCCTGACTATTGCGGATATTGATGCCGGGCAGCTTGCAAAAAAATATTCCACTCCATTGTATGTTTACGATGCAAACAGGATTCTTGAAAATTTCCAGCGCATGAAAAACACTTTTGAAAAATTTGATTCAAATGTGCGCATTCATTATGCAATGAAGGCGAATCCGCATTTCCAGATCCTTAAGCTTCTTCTAAATGAGGGCGCATGGATTGACGCTGTTTCCCCCAATGAAGCAAAGCTCGCGCTTGCAGCAGGCTATCCAAAAAAACAGGTTTTGTTCACTGGAACAAGCGTTTCAAATTCCGATCTGCAGGAATTAATGAGGATTGGAGTGCGCATTAACATTGATTCTTTTTCGCAGATGAAAAGAATGGCAAAACTCGGTTTTCAGGGAGAAGCCTCAATAAGATGGAATCCGGGAATAGGCGCGGGACTGCACAGCCACACTATTACTGCGGGAAAATACATAAAATTCGGGATTCCAGAAGAAAAAATTCTTGCTGCATTTGAAGAGGCAAAAAAATTAGGCTTTAACATTGTTGGATTGCACCAGCACATTGGTTCCGGATGGCTTGGAGGGGACGTTGACAAGTTTCTTGAAACAGCAAACAAGACAATTGAAACCGCGAAAAAAGCCCAGGAAATTCTCGGAAAAAACCTTGAATTTGTTGATTTTGGAGGAGGGCCTGGCATAAAATATGCGCAGGAACAATTGAGCTTTCCGCTCGAGCTTTATGCAAGAGGCATTGCAAAAAGAATGCAGAACTCAGGCCTGAAAGCAGAAACAGCAATTGAGCCCGGAAGATACCTTGTGGGAGACGCAGGAGTTTTATTGCTTGAGGCAAACACTGTGGAAGAAAAAAATATTTCAATAATAGGGGTTGACGCAGGCTTCAATGCGCTCATACGCCCGGCTTTTTACGGTGCATATCACGAAATCCTGAACGCGAGCAATGTGAGCGCCATGAAACTTCATGGCTATATGGTTGCAGGCAATTTGTGCGAAAGTTCCGATGTTTTCAACAAGAGCAAGGAAGAACTCCGAGAGCTTCCGACTACGCAGGAAGGCGACATTATTGCAATCCTTAATGCGGGCGCTTATGGAATGTCAATGGCTTCAAACTACAATCTGCGCGCGCGTCCTGCAGAAGCAATGATTTTCAAGGGAAAAGATTATCTGATTACGGAAAGAGAAACAACAGATGATGTTGTAAAAAAACAGAGAAAAGACAATTTGTTCTGAAAATTATTTTTTCTTCTTTTTCTTTTGCTCGCGCCTTGGCTTTGTTCCGCGCGTGCCGCCGACTTTTGCCGCTTTTGCCTTTGACCTGCGCGCAGCAGAGCTGCCATAAGAAACAACTGCAGGTTCAGAAGCCCTTCCGCCCGCACGCCTTGCAAGCGATTTAGAATGTTGCCTGCGAATGGGTTGGGTAATGCTGATAATTTTTCCAGGATAACCCGGTTCGTTAGGCCGCTCGCGCCGTATACTTGGTTCTCCCCTGCGGTAATGCGAAGCCGCCCTTCCGCTCAAATGAGGATATATTTTGGGAATGCTCGGGCCTCTTCTGAGCTCGACATTCCTTCTGACAGAAGCCGGATTGATTCCGAGAACGCGCAGCCTTGCTTTCATTATAGAATGAGATTTAGGCTTTCTTGCAGGCATGCGCGTACACTTGGTTTTTTGTTTTTGAAAAACTGGAAATTAATTTCCTTCAAGCATTGTTTCAAAGAAATTATGGTGGTCTTCTTCCGCAACCAACAAATCCTCGAACATTCTTTTTGTAACAGGGTCGTTTATTTTTGCAGCGTAATCCATTGCTTCCTTGTAGAATTTAATTGCGTCTGTTTCTGCCTTTGCATCAAGCTCCATCATTTTTTTGAGTTCAAGCCCAACAGTAATTTTTTCGGGCTGTGTAGTCGGAGTTCCGCCGAGATAATCAAGCCTTTCGGCAATTTTTTCCGCGTGCTGCATTTCCTCTATTGCAATCCTCTTGATTTTGTCTGTTACTTCCGCGCTCCTGAAGCCGCGCGCTACAATATGCTGCCACATATACTGGATGGCAACCTGCAGTTCCATTGCGATTGCCTTGTTAAGGTATTCCGCAAGCTTTTTGTCAACCATACAAAATCCTCCAGAAAGTGAATAGAAAAGAAAGAGGAAAACCATTTATATATAATGGAAAAAAGGCATGAAAAAACAGGGAAAAAGCGCAAAAAAGGCAAAAACAACAATCAGTTATGTATACTCTATTTTTCCTTTTCGCTGATTGTTTTCATTACTTTTTCGTGCATTCTTTTTACAAAATCAATTCTTCCTTCCATTCTGAGAACATCCGAATAGCCCTGGGCAAAAAGATTGAATGCAAAGGGAGAGGGGCTGTCTGAGTTTATCTCGACAATCTTTATTTTTTTTGATTTTATTGCTGTTATTACCTGTTCAGCGTTTTTAATGTCCATCAAATCCTCAAGAATTTCCCTGCGGGTTTCCTTAAGGATTGGAAAATCCCTGCTGATTCTTTTTACCGCGGAAAGCAGGAGCCTTGAATGCATCTGCTGCCTTCCGACTGTTTTTGTTTTTCCCTTGTAATTGCGGAGAATCATTAATGCCCTTGTTGCGCAGTGCCGGAAGCGCCTGCCCATTATTTCCGAGTTTTCTATTGCAAGCTCTGCAATGTCGCGCAGGTTGTTTTTTTCAATCATTGAAAATGTTTTCTGCAGCGGCAGAATCGGCGCTGCAAGCACAAAGCCGTTGTCGCTGAGCACTATTTCAATGTCCTTGTGGATAAGCCTGCCTAGCAGATATGCAAAAGCCCTGCTTAATGCGTCGTTGACTCTTCTGCCGTAAAGCGCGTGGAAGATTGCGAATCTTTTTTCATAATCAGAATAATATTCTACAATGAGTTTTTTCGGCACAGGAATTTTCGAGTAAAGAAACTGCTCCCTGAAATACTCGAAAATCGCGCTTGCGGAATTTTTGTCGACATAGAGATAGGAATTAATGAATTCTATTATTTCCTTTTTTGTTTTTTTTACGCGGAATTTTTCCTCCATCAGGGAGCGGAATCTCTGTATTTCAACTGCAAGGTCGAATGAAAGCGGAAGCATTTCGCTGAACCAGGAGGGAACTGTCGGCGGGCGCTTGTATGCTGCGGCAACCTGCGCAGTGTTTCCCCTTGAATACTTGAATGCATAGCTCTGCCCTCCCAGTACAAAAACATCGTTCGGCCTCAGGTGCTCAAGAAAAATTTCGTCTATTGTCCCGATGTTGTGAATTCCTATTTTCACTGTTATTTTTGCCTCATCGGGAATAGTCCCGATGTTTGTCATGTACAATACGCGCGCAAGCTTTCCCCTTTTTCCAATCATTCCGCTTTCTTCGTCGAACCAGATTTTTGCATAAACATGCCTTGTTTCTAATGTCGAGTAATGCCCCGAGAGGTATTTTATTGTTTCATTGAAATCATTCCTGTCCAGATTCCTGTAGCAGTAAGAATGCCGTACAATTGAAAAAATTTCTTTTTCAGGCGTAGGGGCATTGATTGCAATTCCAAAAATCTGCTGTGCAAGGACATCGAGGCAGTTCTGCGGAATGTCTATTTTGTCAATGTGCTTTTCAAGCGCGTTTTTCAGGAGGACAGCGCATTCGACAAGGTCGTCCCTGTCAAGCACAATAATCCTTCCTTTTACGGTGTCATGGAGCCTGTGCCCGGATCTTCCCATTCTCTGAAGTGCCCTTGCAACGCTTTTGGGAGAGCCCAGCAAAATAACCAGGTCAATAAATCCAATATCAATTCCGAGCTCTAAGCTTGTGGAGCTTACAACGCATTTTAATTTTCCCTGCTTCAGCCTTTCCTCTACGCTTAAGCGCTGCTCCCTGCTTATGCTGCTGTGATGAGTTTCAAGATTTGCCTGACTGTAATGTTCTGTGTATGCCTCTTTGAGATTATGGACAACTCTTTCTGTTGCCGAGCGCGTGTTTGTAAAAATCAGTGTTGTCTTGTGCCCCTGAATCAGCTCGTGCAATAGTGCATAAAGCTTTGAATGCACTTCTTCCTTTGTAGTATTCACAAGGTCGGGCAGCGGGCTTAATACTTTCAAATCAAGCTTTTTCAAAAACTGCACATCAACGATTTTGCAGTCCCGTGCTTCTTTCTCGTTTTTCATTCCCACAAGGAATTTTGCAATCTCCTCCAGGGGGGCGATTGTAGCGCTCAATCCAATCCTGCAGAAGTTCGGGTTCAAAGCCTGCATTCTTTCAAGCGAAAGAGACAAGTGAACTCCGCGCTTGCTGCCTGCAAGCGAATGGATTTCATCGATTATGACCCATTTTGTTTCTTTCAAGTGTTCGATAAATTTTGGTGAATTTAGAATTATGGCAAGTGTTTCAGGCGTCAAAATTAGAATGTGGGGCGGCTTGCGCAGCATTTTTGCCCTTTCAGCAGCTGGTGTATCGCCTGTGCGAACTCCAATTCTGATGTCAATTTTTTTTCCTTGCAATTCAGCCATTTTTGTTATTGCCTCGAGAGGCTCTTTCAGATTGCGTTCGATGTCATTCGCGAGTGCTCTTAAAGGGCTATTGTAAATGCAATACACTTTGTCTTCAAGCATTCCCGCCTCTGAGAGATTTATGAGCTCGTTAAGGATTGCCGCAAATGCCGAAAGAGTTTTTCCAGTTCCAGTGGGTGCGGTTACAAGAGTGTTTTCACGGTTGTGGATATTGAGTATTGCATAGCGCTGTGGCTCTGTAAAGCTTCCGAAAGTCTCTTTGAACCACTGCGCGAGCAAAGGGTTCATTGCGGAAAAAATTTCACTGTCACTATACTTTTCTTTCTGGAATTCTATCATAAAAAAACACCCGAAAATCCGGAGCTAAAAAAAAGAGAATCCGAACAATTAACCCTAAACAAATTGCCCTTAAAAAAATTAAAAAAGCAATCAGTTGCGCGCAATTTGTGCTCTTGTGCTTTTCCGCGCAGAAAATCCGCGCATGCGCGCAAAAAGCGCGGATTCGTTCGCTTTAAATCTTTTTTGTGTGAAAAAAATAATCAGCAGGCTTGGGTTGGTTCAATGGTTTCGGCTTTAATGGCGGTTGCGCATCCGGATGACGAGACAATCTGGGCGGGCGGGCTCCTCCAGAGAAAAAAAAACTGGGACTGGACTATTTTCAGTTTCTGCAGGGCTTCCGATGCAGACAGAAAGCCGAAGTTTGAAAAAGCCTGCAGGCTTTACAACGCTGATTTTTTCATTGCAGACCTTGAAGACACTCTTCTGGGAGAGATTGAAAACAAAAAAGTCGAAAAGCTTCTCGCGCCCATTGAAAAAAAGCGCTTTGATTTTGTTTTTACGCACGGGGCAAACGGGGAATACGGGCACATAAGGCACAGGGACGCGCACAAGGCAGTATTGAATGCAGTGAAAGAAAAAAAAATTTTGTGCAAAAGGCTTTTTGTTTTTTCCTACAAAAAAGGAAAGGGATTTGAAATTGTGCCCGATGAAAAGGCAGGAAAAAAAATTATTCTCTCTGAAAAAGAGCTTGAGGCAAAAAGAAAAATAGTTGCCGAGCTTTACGGCTATTCCTATGGTTCTCCAGATGTGCAGTACTGCACAAGCACAGAGGCTTTTTCGGAAGTGAAATTTTAATGAAGACAATGGTTCTCTATGAATATCCGCCCCAGCCCGACGGATTGAGCCTGCAGGGGCATTACATGTATCTTGGACTGCTTGAGAACGGCTTTGAGGCAATGCCCTGCAATGCGCGCGCGAATTTCCAGAAGGAATGGGCATTCAAAAATTTCAAGCCCGATGTCGCAATAGGCGTTGGATTCTGGGGAAGCACTCCTCACCTGATAACGCATACAAAAAAATTCGGCGTTACTCCTGTTCCCTGGTATGTTGCCGACGGCTGGGTTGCAAACTATCATGAGGAGCTTGAAGAGCTTCCGCTTGTTGTCGCAACAAGCAACTGGGTGAAAGAGGTTTACATGAGAGATGGAATGAGCGGAAAAAACATTGAAGTAATTCCAATCGGCATTGACACTGAATTATTCAAGCCTATTCCAAAAACAAATCATCTTGTTTCAGGCCTGAGGGAAATGATTGGGGTAAAGCCGGAAGAAAAAATGATTTTAACTGCCGGAGGGGACACTACTAGCAAGGGTTTCCAAGAGGTTCTGAAGGCGCTTGCAATTGTAGACAAGGAATTCAAGAACTGGAAATATGTCGGAAAAACCTGGCCGAGCCCGAGCGCTTCTGACCACAGGCGGTTTGAACTGGCTCTTATTGAGGAGCTTGGCTTGCCGAAGGAAAAAATAATTTATCTTGATTATGGATGTTCAAACGATTTTATGCCTTATCTGCTTAATGCCTGCGATGTCTATGCCGCGCCTAGCAGGCTTGAGGGCTTTGGATTGATTCAGGTTGAAGCGCAGTCCTGCGGAAAGCCGGTAATTGCAATGGACGCAATGGCTTTCAAGGACACTATTGTGCACAACAAGACTGGCTTTCTTGCGCGCGTTGCTTCCGAAGTAAAGCTTGAACAGGAATGGGCTTATTCGTGGATGGGCTTTCCAAAAAAAACAATGGTCCAGTTCAAGGAGCCGAAAACATTTGCCTACAGGGCAAACCACGAGGACATTGCGGAATATCTGCTGAAGCTTCTGACTGACGAAAAGCACAATGAAAAAATCGGTTCCAATGCGAGAAAATGGGCAGTCGAGACATTCGCACATAAAACAGTCGCAAAAAACATGCACGATTTGATACAGAAAAAGATCGGGCTGGAATAAGAAATAACCTCATCATCGTCTGAAAAAACGTAGTTGTTAACACCAATTAAATCTTTCCGTTTGTGAGAGATTACTCAAAATAAGTTATTTTTTGCCAGCCACTCTTTCAGGTCGCGTTTTTCAATTTTTACTCCGTCAATTGTGTCAGTCTCTTTTTTTCCTTCGCACAAAATTGTTGCTTTGGTTATTTTGTTTTTTTTGCAGAATTCAATTAAGCCTTCAGTTTCTCTTTTTGGCGGGGATTCTGAAAAGCAGACGTTTATTGGCTCGATTTTTGTTTTTTGCTTTGCTATAAAGTCAACTTCCTTTGAGTTTTTCCAGTAGAATGTTTCAAACCCCCTGCGTTTCAGCTCTATTGCTACAGCGGCTTCTGCCAAGTGTCCTTTGTCTTCAGTGAATGATTTTGAGGCATATTGCTGCATCCCCAAATCATAAGCAAAAATCTTTCTTGATCTTGTCAAAGAGTCTGCCATTGAATAGGAAAAGAACGGCACTTGAAAAACCAGAAAAGCAGATTCCAGATAATCAATGAATTGCCTGCTTGTGTCATAAGACAAGCCAAGCGCAGCCCTTATTTTTTTCAAACTAATTTGTTTTCCAGAGTTAGTCAGTAAATAAAATGCAAGATTTCTTAGAGCCGCGGAATCCCTTATGTCATACCTTGTAATTATGTCTTTTATGAGGGCAAGCTCGAAATAGGATTCCAGAAGCTTTTCCCTTTTTTCTGGATTTAATGCGACTTCAGGGTAGCCGCCTGTCTTAAAATAGTCTTCAAAGCCTTTCTTTGTTATCCTGTGAAATTCGCTGAAAGAGAAGGGGAGAATTTGAAAGCCAATTCCTCTTCCGCCCAACGCGGTTGCAAATTCGCCGCTCAAAAGTTTTGCAGAAGAGCCTGTAACAATAATCTGGCATTTTCTTGTATCAACAGCAACCCTAACCCATTTTTCCCAGCCAGTAATCAATTGCATTTCATCAAAAACAACAGTATCCTTTGGCCCCAAATCGGCAGAAAACCTGTCCATCAAATCAATGTTCAAAGAGCCAATTAATGCAGGGTCTTCAAGATTGACATATCTTGTTATTGTGTGCGCTGGCATTTTTTCCAAAAGCCGTCTTGCAACAACGGATTTTCCAGAACGTCTTGGCCCATATAAAAAAACAACATTTTTGTTGCTCAAAAAAGGCAGAATTTTATCTTCAATATCCCTTTTGAAGGTCTTTTCTTTTGACGCCCATTTTTGAAGCAATTCCTCTAAATCTCTTGAAAGCATGAAAGATAGTAATAACGCAAACAATTTAAATGGTTACGCTATAACGTAACCCTATTTAAATACTCAAAAAGGGGATTTGCCAAGGTTTGGGCTAACATGGTGCAATAAAATTGTCTGCCTAGCTGCTTGCCCAAATTTTCGGACATTTTTTGTTTTCTTGGACAAGCGGTTTGTTTCTTGTGCAGACAGATTATTCTATGCTAAAGACGCCAATTAGTTTGTATAACCGTGACAAAATTCTTCTTTTTAATTTTGCTCTGCCTTTTTTCTGGCTTCTATTCTTTGCAAAATTTCGAGTATTTCTCCCTGCAAAATTGTTCTTGATTCCAGTTGTTCACGCAAAGACACAAATTGCTGGCTTGTTGCGCGCTCGTTGCTGTTAATCGCTTTTCTGAGTTCAGATTGGAACTTACGATCAAACGTTACAAGCTGATGCAAAAAAACAATTGAAGGGGTTGTCTCCTGCCAATCAATTATTTTTTTGCCGAGTGCACTTTCAACTTTTTGTACAGCTGATTGAATACTTGGTTCAGGAAAATCTTTTAGTGCTTGGGCAAACAATTTTTGGCATCTTACTATTCTTTCTTGTGCAAAAGCGCCCTTCATAAGCCGCCTTAGACGCGGTCTTTGCTTTGGATTCATTCAAACCACGCCACTTTCTTTTTTTTCACGCAGTGGTATGCGAACAGGTAAGAGCCTGCGCTCCATGCCTGGTAAACTCCGCCCTTGGGCTTGCCTGTTTTTCCGTCCAGCCATTCATTGAATTCCCACTGGGTTTCCTTTCCCTGCTTGTTTGCAAGCGCGAGCCTTTCCAACTGCTTTTTTGCCTTTGAAAATTTTTTCTGCCTTACGAGCGCAGCAACGTAAAAGCCTCCGATCATTGGCCAGATTCCGCCGTTCAAATAATGCAATGGTTCCCTTGCATCGCACTTTGAAAAATAAGAATGCCAGAATTCAGACTTCGGCGTTAAAGCAGGAAAAATCGATTTCAATGGAAAAGGCCTGTTGATTTTGAATTTTTCAATGTGCTCCAGTACTCTTTCGGCATGCGGGCTTTCCGCGAGCCCGAAAGCAATTGCAAGGCAGTTTGCAAGAGAATCAAACCAATAGCCCCTTTCGATTATTCCTGCATGGTCTTTCCAGACATACGGCAGGTAAAATCCCTTGTGATGGTCGAAAAAATCCGGAATCCTGCCTCCGTTGTTCACAATCTTTTTTACTTTTTCCGCTTTTTTTGTTTTTCCAAAATTTTTCAATGCGCCGAAATACAATGCCTGCGTGTTCAGGACATGCCCGTAATTGTGCGGAAACGCATCCTGCCAGTCGCTCGTAGGCTGCTGTTCGGGCAAGCCGTCTTCTCCTGCATCCTGAAAATCAAGCCACTGGAAAGCGCGTTCAATATTCTTTTTGTGCTTTTTCAATAAAGCCCCTGTTTTGTATGCCTTTGAAAAAGCAATTTCTCCCAGCAAAAACCACGCGTTAGAATCAAGAGTTGCAAAAGTAACCTGCGGAATTCTTCTCGGATCAAACAAATCAACGCAGTTGGGAATCTGCCCATGGATGCTTTGGTGCTTTGCAAGTGTTTCAAGGGTTTCCGCAAAAGCCTTTTTTATTGCGGAATCCTTTTCATTACACGCGCCTATAAGCGAAATCATGCTGTCCCTTGCCCATACAGAGGTATAACCTTTTGATGTTCCCGAAGCAAACAATCCGTTGGAAGTTGTGCACTTCAGGATTGTTTTTACTGCCTCAAGCCTTGCTCTTTCAATAACATCCATGCGCAATCATTTGTTCCTTTGTTTCTGCAGATAAAGTATTTTCTTATTTAAAATACTTCTTTCGGGCAAAAACAATCCGTGCCGAGAAATTTTTCGCGAGGCGGCAAAATTTGCAAACTCAAGGCATTTTTTGCAGTTCAAATCCTCGAAAAAAGCCTTCAAAAATGCGGCATTGAAAATATCCCCTGCGCCAGTAGTGTCAACGGCAGGAGCCTTAACTGCTTTTGCATGGCAGGAAATTTTTTTTGCAAAAAAAGCGCTTCCCTTAGGGCCTTTCTTCAAAACAATTTTTGTTGCGCCCTTTTCCAGCAAAAAACTTATTGCTGCTTTTTCATTTGATTTTTTTGTCAGGCGCTGCAGTTCCAAATCATTCAAAAACAAAAAATCAATCAATGGCAAAAATTCCAGAATGCGCCATTTCTGGAATTCGTCAAAGCACAAATCAAAGGCAACAGTGCAGTTTTTTTCCCTTATTTTTTTCAGCAGCCGCAGAAACCCTTTGTGCAGCCCGTACATGTGAAAGTATCCCCCGAAAAAAACCAAATCTCCCTGCTTAAGCCTTGGCAATAATTCCTTTTCAACATGCTCCGCAGTGAGATTTTCCAGTGCGCCCTTGCTAGAATAGGTTGATTTCTGCCCGTCGGGATTTACAAGAAGAATTGAAAAGGAATTCATCTGGGGAAATTCCTGCAGGCGCGCCTTTACCCCAGCGGCGTTCAATTGTTTTTTCAGGAAATCACTTGCAAAATCCTTTCCTATTGCACTTAACAGCTCGACATCAAAGCCGAGCTCTGCAGCTGCAAAGGAAAAATTTGCGGCATTGCCCCCCAGGGAAAAATTAAGATTGTAAATGTGCTTTTCCTCTCCAAGCGAGGCGTGCTCGCGAATGCTGCAAAGCACGTCAAGGCATAAATCTCCGACAGCAAAAACTTTCATTAAAACCAATAGAAAAAAGGAAAACCTTATTTAAACCATTTTCGCTAAGAAAAAAACGCACGGATACAAAGAGCGGTTTTTGTCCTGCTATCACAATGCCCCAAAGGATATTACGAATATAAAAAGTTCATAGGCAAGTTGCAGAATTGCTGTCTTCAGTACTCCGTTTGTGTTTGATTTTTTATAATGCGCAAATGCGATAAGGGAAAATAGGATTGGAACAACCATAAAGAGAATTAAAAAACCCACCATCCCGCGATAATCTGTGTATGTGGGGGCAATGCCCTTGGCGCCAAGCCCGACAATGGAAAGTATGATGAAAAGAGCAATGGGAAAGCCAGTCAAAATAAAAGAGATAATTAGCCCGATTATTCCGTCAACTTTTTGTTTTGCCATGCTTTAATCAGGCATTTCAATAATAAAAAACTTCCTTTTTGAAAAATCTTTAAAACTTAAAAACCTTTTTTAAAAGAATTTTCGGACAATACCGGCAATCCTTTCGGCAAACCTTTTTATTCAGTTAGCTTCTTATTTTAATTTATGGGAATTTTAGACGGTTTGAACAAGACAATCGGCACAGTGAACAGGACTTCCAGCACTGTACGCGGCGGAATGGATGCTGCGAAAGGCGCAAAGCAGACAACGCAGGCTGTCGGAAAGGTATTTGAAAAAAAATGCAAGTTCTGCGGAAAGCCGCTGCAGACAGATGCCGAAAAGCAGAAGGGCGTCTGCGCAAGCTGCGCTCTTTCAAGAATGTAAAGGCGCTTTGGCGTTTTTCCGTTTTGCAGAATCAGCCTCTGGCAAAAAAAAATTAAAAAAATGGAAAGGCCAGTTTTTCCTTTCCAGCCCCTTTGCCCTTTCGGAAACTTTCTCTTTCGCACTGAGATTTTTAACAGGTTTGCATGTTGAATGCGGGAACAGTGTTTTTTTTTATGAACGCAATTGAAATAATGGATTTGGAAAAAAAGTTCGGGGATTTTACCGCAGTCGACAGGATAAGCCTTGAAATCAAAGAGGGCGAGCTTTTCGGGTTGCTCGGGCCGAACGGTGCGGGAAAGACAACTACGATTTCCATGCTTTCCACTATTCTGCAGCCGACTTCGGGAACAGCAAAAGTCTGGGAGCACGATATTGTGCACGAAAAGGACGCCGTAAGGCATTCGATTGGAATTGTTTTCCAGGACCCGAGCCTTGACGACGAGCTTACGGGCAGGGAAAACCTTGATTTTCACGGAAGAATGTACGGAATGGGGGCAGAACAGAGAAAAGAGCGCATTGCCGAAGTCCTTAAGCTTGTCGAGCTTGAAAGCCGTGCGGATAGTTTGGTGAAAACTTATTCAGGCGGAATGAAGAGAAGGCTTGAAATTGCGCGCGGCCTGATGCACAAGCCCAAAATTCTTTTTCTGGACGAGCCTACAATAGGATTAGACCCTCAGACAAGGCGCAGGCTCTGGGAGTATATAAAAGCCTTCAATGAAAAGGAAAAAATCACTATTATCCTTACAACGCATTACATGGAGGAAGCGGATTTTTTGTGCGAAAGGATTGCAATTATTGACCATGGAAAAATAATGGCTTTGGACACTCCTGAAAAACTGAAACAGGTCCTTGGGGGAGACGTAATTACAATGAGCGTTGCAAAGCCCAAGGAATTCCAGAAGATTCTTGAAAAAACTCCCTGCGTAAAGGAGGCAAAAATTTTTGACGAATCACTGAACATTTCCGTTGAGAACGGCAGCACGTGCGTTCCGAAGCTGATTGCAATTGCGCAGAAAAACAGGATTGAAGTGAATTCAGTAATTCTCAAGCGTCCCTCCCTTGAGGATGTTTTTATCCATTACACCGGAAGGACTATCCGCGAGCAGGAAGCAGACGGCAAGGACGTTAACAAGATGATGATGAAGATGCACACTGGGGGGAGGTAAATGGAGTTCGGGGTAATTTATATCATGTGGCTGCGCGAAATGAAGCGCTTTCTCAGGGCGCGCTCGCGCATTATCGGCAATGTTTCAATGCCGTTTATCTGGCTGGTAATAATGGGAATTGGATTGAGCTCCAGCCTTACAATTCCGGGAATGCCTATAAGCTATTTTTCCTTTATTGCCCCGGGAGTAATTGGAATGTCTCTGTTGTTCACATCTATTTTTGCGGGAATTTCTGTTATCTGGGAAAAACAGTTCGGTTTCCTGAAAGAAATTCTTGTGGCGCCTGTTTCAAGGACAAGCATTGTGCTCGGAAAAATATTCGGCAGCGTCACGATTTCTGTTTTCAACGGACTGCTCATATTGGTTATTGCAATTTTGGTAGGGGGAATTCCCCTGAGTGGAATAAGCCTGCCTGCGCTGCTGCTTGCAATTGTTTTCATGATTATGATTTCGTTTTCCTTTGTCGCAATTGGATTGTCGATTGCAACAAGGCTGAACAACATGGAAGGATTCCAGATGATAATGAGCTTTTTGGTAATGCCGTTATTTTTTCTCTCAGGGGCATTCTTCCCGCTTGAAGGAGTTCCAATCTGGATGAAAAGCCTTGCATATTTAGATCCCTTGTTTTACGGGGTTGACGGAATGCGCGCAATGTTAATAGGCGCGGGGCAGATGCCTGTCTGGATTGACTTCACTGTTTTAATCGGGTTTGGAATTTTCATGATTTTTCTTGCGAGCTATCTCTTCAGGAAAATGGCATGAACAAATTTTGAAAGAAAATTCTTTCGAAGAAAAAGCTTTTAGAGATGGGTGCGGCGAGAACCGTTTTTTTACTCTTTAGCCGAGTGAGCTTGTTCTCGCCTTTTTGATGCCTTAATAAAAATTAAACCATCTCCAGATGCAAATAGGTTTCTTGGCATTTAAATATGTTTTCGGCACTTTGGAGAGTGAAAAAATTATAAGAAATCTTCAGCCCTTGACGAACAGCACTACGGCGATTATGAATAGGCCGAGTATTACTATTGCGAGAGACTGGTCAATCAGAGTTTGCAGCGGCTGGGGCAATGGCAGGTATTTTATAAGCAGCCCGAAAATTATTCCCAAAAAAAACAATCCCAAAGCCTTGAAGTGTTCGCCCAAGAAACATCACTGTAACTATTTGGGCAAACTTATATTAAAGAATTTCCCGCAGGGAAAAATCAGGCTTTTTTTTGTTCAATCAGTTTTGCGGCTTCCTTTAGGACTTCAGTAAATTCTTTAAAATCAGACACTCTTTCCATGCTTGGGCTGCTTCGGATTTCAACACCCGTTGTCGAACTGTGTTCCAGCATGTATCTTTTTCCGTTGACTTCTAAAAACAGGTTTGAGCCTTTTATAAAATCCCCGACTTTTCTTCTGATATTGTTTGCCCTGTATTCCTGCGGAGTCCGTAACCGCCTTTCAAGGAGCCTGGCAGCTTCTTCCGCCCTTGCAACCTGAGCTTTCCTGTCCAGCATTGCATTTTCTTTTTCCTTAAGCCGCTTATTCCCGATGCTTCTTGCCCTTGCAATTGCCTCGTCGCTTGCGCCCATAGGCAGCACTATGCGCATGCCGGGAATTCTTCTTGCCTTTGGTTTCCTGCGAAGCATAAAGCAATTATGCTGTTTTAAACAATTTAAACATATCCTTCGGAATCAGATTTCAATCAGGACAAGGCTTATTATTCCGAGGCTTATTCCGATTTTGTTCACGAATGAAAGGTCTTCCTTGAAAAGAATGACTCCCGCAACCTCGAAAACAATCACTGCAATAATCAGCCCTAAAAAAACCAGCCGGAACAGAATTGCAGAGTCCATGAAACTAACTAATACAAAAAGATTATTAATTACTTTTGCCATTTATTTACGGGGTTTGCTTTGAAGACAAGGATTCTGCTTGCAGGCATTGCCGTCTTTCTTGTGCTGCTTGGATTGTTTTTTGCGGGAACAATAACAGGCTATTTTTCCCTTGTTGCAAAAACAGAAAACTCTCCCTGCTACCAGAAATCAATCGGTGTTTTTCCCTACTGGTTTGAATGCAGCGGAAAAAAAGTAACCCAGACAGTGCTTGATTCAAGCACAGGCATTGGAAGCTTCACTGTTTTTCAGGAAGAGGGAAGGGCTTTCTGGGAATTTTCAGATGCAAAGGGAAGGAATTTTTACAGCAATAATTTTTCCGCAAACTCTCTCACTCTGCTGAACATTGCGCCGGATAAAAAAGCGGGAGAATCCATTGAATATTTTTCCATAGGAACCCAGAATTTTCTGAAAATCCTGCAGGAAACAAAGCGCCTTGTTTACCAGCTGGTTAAAAGGGACGCGCTCGGCAGAATTGTTTCCACAAGGGTTTTTTCAAACAGCCTTCAGGGAGATTCGCGCAAGGAACTTGTGCAGGAAGACAGGGGAGCGCAGAAAACAGGCTGTTTCGGCCTGCAGGAAAACAGGCTGTTCTGGCTTTTTTCAAAAACAGATTCTTCGGGAAATGAAACAAGTGCGCTCTATTCGAACACTCTTCAAGGGACGGGCATTACTCTTGCAAGCTATGTTGCAAAACAGTGCAATCCTTTAAATCCAGTGCAGGAATCCGGGGAAATAATTCCGTTTGAAAGGGAATGTTCTGAAAACACTTTTTTTTCGCAGGGGAATTTTGCATTCTGGATTTACAGGGATTACTGGAATTCCTATGCGTGCAGGGCTGCAAGCACTACTGAAGCGCTTTTTTCAACTTATCTGCCGAACGGCTCAATAAAAGTCCTGACTCAGTTTGCGCGGCTTGAACAGGGAGACAGCCTTGATTTTTTCAGGAACGGGATTGATTTGCAGGGAAACAGGGTTGTCTGGATTTATTATTCAAAGGAAACAGGCACTGCGCTTTATTACAACTGCCTCAAGGGCGCGGGCAGGCCGAGAATAATAGACAATTCAAACGGAAACGCCTCAAGCGCAGTCACAATAGAAAAAAACACTGTTTCCTGGACAGCAAACGGAAAGCCCTTTTCAGCGCAGCTTCAGGAATGCCCGAATTGACTTGGATTTCCTTTTTCCGAAACAGGAATTCACATTTAAAAAACCTAATTATGAGAGTAATTATTATCACGGGGTGAAAATTATGGCAGAAACGCCGAAGTCTATGTACTGGCAGAAAAAAGGCATTAAGCGCGTTCTTACCTTGCAGTTTGAGGAAGGCGACGATATTCTCAAAGGGATAGAATCCGCAATGCGCGAGAACGGGATTCATGAAGTCAATATTGTGGAAGCAACCGGCTCAATAAGGAGCGGCTTAGGAAACTATCTCAATGGTTCGCAGTTTTTGACAAAAAATTTTGACAATTCGAAAATAAAAATCGCTGCAGGGCATTTTGAAATCAAGGGCAGTATTTTCGGAGTCCTGAAAATTATTCCCGCAGACCTTGATGCGCACGTTACAGTTGCAAAGGCAAAAGCAGTTGATGGAATGGAAATGAAATTGTCCTATTACACTTACGAGGATTCTCCCTGATTTTCATTCGAAAAGGCAGCTTATGCTTTCGTTCCTGTGCGAGCGCTTTATTGCCTCGCCTATGAGTCCTGCAATCTGCACTATTTTTATTTTTTCCGAACCCTTGATATTTTTTTCCTGCGGAATGCTGTCAGTAACTATTACCTCGCTTATGGGCGCGGAAGAAATTTTTTGAATCGCGTTTCCCGAAAAAAGCCCGTGGGTTGCGCATACTATGATTTCCTTTGCGCCGGCTTCTTTCAGGGCTTCGGCAACGCAGCAGACTGTTCCCGCAGTGTCAATCAGATCGTCGAAGAGAACGCAGTTTTTTCCCTTTACATCCCCGATTATATGGCATACTTCAGCCTGATTGTGCTTTGCCCTCACCTTATTTACTATTGCAAGCTCTGTGCCCAGCCTTGAGGCTATTTTTGTCGAGTTTTTTGCCGCCCCCGCATCGGGCGCGACAACAAGCAGATTGCCGATATTTTTGCTTTTGATATAATCCACAAGTTTTATTGAGGAAGTCAAATTGTCAACCGGAATATCGAAAAATCCCTGCAATTGCCCGCAGTGCAAATCAAGCGTTATTACCCTGTCTGCGCCTGCCTTTGTAATAATGTTTGAAACAAGCTTTGCAGTAATCGGCTCTCTGCTTGCGGCTTTCCTGTCCTGCCTTGCGTATGCGAAATACGGCAGCACTGCGGTAATACGGCCTGCCGAAGCCCTTTTTGCAGCGTCAAGCATTACGAGCAGTTCTGCAAGGTTTTCGTTTGCTGGATTGTTTGTTCCCTGAACCAAAAAAACGTCTTTTCCGCGGATGTTTTCAAGGAACCTTACATAAATTTCAGAATCCGCGAACCGCTTTATTTCAATCTGCCCGAGCTTTATCCCCAGAAAACCTGCTATTTCCGATGCAAGCTTGGGATTTGCGCTTCCCGAAAAAACAACGAGTTCCATGCGATACAATAAGACTGCTGTGCATTTGTTTTAAAAAAACTTGCAGAAAGAATTATTGGCATGCTTTCCGAAGGCATGCTCAGGAAAAAAGCGATTTTTTTCGGCCTTGACAATGTCCTGATTCCGGGCTCTGTAGACCCAAAGGTTGACATGAAAGAAGTAAAAAAAATCCTTTCAAACCTTGAAAAACTTTCCGAAAAAAACAAAGATTTTTTCTGGGCGCTTGTTTCGGGCTATGCAAAAGAGGCAGGCATCGGGAGGCTGCGCGACTATGGTTTGCAGGATTTTTTCAATGAAAAAAACTCTTTTTTTGTGGAACAGGATTACATTGAAAAAAAATCCGATTTTGACAAAGAAATCCATTTGAAGAAGCTTTCGGAAAATGCGTTTTTTCAGGACGAGTTTTTTAAAAAAATTTTTATTGAAGAAAAAACCGCAGAGCTCGGCATTCCAAAGGAAGAGGCGATTTTTGTCGGGCACGACACTTTTTTCGACGCATTTTACCTCTGGAAATTCGGCAGGATTGACTGCGCTTTGCTGAAGGAGGCGCTTTCAGTGAAAGGGAAAAAGCGTAAAAACAAAATAAAGGGCATTATTTACACAAGGCGCGGCTGGAAGGAAATCCAGAAGCTTCTGCTCGGAAAATACCCCAAGCCGGATTATGCCTTTCTGGAAAGCGTAACTTTGAGCGAGCTCAAGGACGAGCTTATTTCGGCGCCTGAAATAAAGCGGCTTGTGATTGAAAGGAAAAAGCAGAAAGCCCTTGATAAACTCGCGGGAATCCTTAAAACAAAGTAATAAAAATTCTTTTCGGCTTAACTTTCTGCATATTGCGCATTTTTTTTGCGGGGTGGTTTTGTGAGCAGGATTCTTGATGTAAAAGCAAGGCAGGTTTTCGATTCAAGGGGAAACCCGACTGTCGAGGCAGAATTGAAGACAAAAAAAGGAGTTTTCAGGGCAATTGTCCCGAGCGGCGCAAGCACTGGCACGCACGAGGCGCTTGAATTAAGGGACGGAGAAAAGGCCTTCGGCGGAAAGGCTGTTACAAAGGCTGTTTCGAATGTAAACAAAATAATTGCGCCCAAAGTAAAAGGGCTCGATGTTCTTGGGCAGAAAGAACTGGACAAATTAATGATTGAGCTGGACGGGACAAAAACAAAATCAAAATTAGGCGCAAATGCAATTCTTTCAGTCAGCATGGCTGCCTGCTGCGCTGCAGCAGCGGATTCCGAACTTCCGCTTTATGAATACCTTGGAAAAATCAGCGGCCGAAAAGGCGTTACTCTTCCCGCTCCGCAGTTGAATGTAATGAACGGCGGAAAGCACGCGGGCCTTGAGGAAGACATTCAGGAACAGATGCTCTGGCCCGTAAAGGCAAATTCCTTTGCAGAGGCATTCCAGATGGGAATTGAAACATATCACGCGCTGCAGAAAATCCTGAAAAAAAAATTCGGGGCGCAGGGAACTCTTCTGGGAGATGAAGGCGGATTTGTGCCTCCAGTAAAATCAGTGCAGGAAAGGCTGGATTTGATGCTTGAGGCAGTGAAAACCGCGGGCTATGAGGGAAAAATTGATTTCGCATTAGATCCCGCAAGCTCGGAATTTTTTTCGGATGGAAAATACAGGCTGTATGGGAAGGAATATTCTCCGGGAGAGCTCGTGGATTTTTACGCAGAGCTTGTTTCAGGCTATCCCATAAGCTCGCTTGAGGACGGAATGGCAGAGGAAGACTGGGAAGGATGGGCAGAGCTGACTGCAAAAATCGGAAGCAAAGTCCAGATTGTAGGCGACGATCTGCTTGTGACTAATCCCGAGAGAATAAAAAGGGCAATAAAGGAAAAGTCCTGCAACGCGCTTCTTTTGAAAGTAAACCAGATCGGGACAGTTACTGAATCCATTGAGGCAGCGAATGTTTCCTTCAAAAGCAGCTGGGGAGTTGTTGTTTCTCATCGTTCAGGAGAAACAGAGGACAGCTTCATTGCAGACTTGGTAGTAGGGCTTGGAACCGGACAGAGCAAGTTCGGTGCCCCGGCAAGAACCGACAGGAACGCGAAATACAACGAATTGCTGCGCATAGAGGAAATGCTCGGAAAAAAGGCAAAATTCGGCTTGCAGAAATAAAAGCCGAATTCTTTTTTATTTTTAAAAGGAAGATTAAATGGACTCTTTGTCTTTTTTGCTGGAATTAATTCTAAATACAGAGCAGGCTGTTAAAGAATTGGTTCAAATTTTTGGCGGCTGGATTTATTTTATTTTTTTTCTGATTGTTTTCTCCGAAACCGGATTGGTTTTTACGCCATTTCTCCCGGGAGACTCGCTGCTTTTGGCAACAGGCATACTGGCGGCAGGGGACCTGCTCAATGTCTGGCTTCTTTTTGTTATTTTTTCAGTTGCGGCAATATTGGGAGACACTGTAAATTATTGGATTGGGCATTTTTTAGGGGAAAAATTGTTCAACAAAAAAATCCCTTTCCTAAAAAGGGAATACCTGGAAAAAGCAAACAAGTTTTATGAAAAACACGGGGCAAAAACAATTATTTTGGCAAGATTCCTGCCAATAATAAGGACTTTTGCTCCTTTTGTAGCGGGAATTGCAAAAATGGATTACCAAAAATTCGCAATATACAACGTCACGGGCGGCATTTTTTGGGCCGGATTATTCGTTTTTGTAGGATATCTTTTCGGCAATATTCCTGCTATAAAGGAAAACCTTTCTCTGGTAATAATTGCAATAATAATTATTTCTCTCCTGCCGGCCGGCTTTGGAGTCTTGAAGCACTGTCTTAAAAAAAGAAAAAATCAAATGCCACGAAAGGCTTTTGGAAAAAAATAGTTTTTTTCAGGAATGTTTTTATACTTATCATGAATAATATATTAATTCTTTTTTGAAAAAATCGCACTTTCTTTTTTCAAATTCACGGTGAGAAACATTGATTCCAAAAAAAGTTTTTTTTACCAATGGGGTCGGGATTCACAAGGAAAAGCTCGTCAGCTTTGAAATGGCACTGCGCGACGCGGGAATACAGCAGTTCAACCTTGTCACTGTTTCAAGCATTCTTCCTCCGGACTGCCAGATTGTTTCAAAAAACAAGGGCCTGCAGGAACTCCATCCTGGAGAAATTGTTTTCTGCGTAATGAGCAGGAACGAAAGCAATGAACCAAACAGGCTCATGGCGGCATCAATAGGAATGGCTGTTCCGGATGACAAGGAACAGCACGGCTATATTTCAGAGCACCACAGTTTCGGGCAGACAGAGCAGGAATCCGGGGATTATGCAGAGGACCTTGCCGCAAGCATGCTTGCAAGCACTTTAGGAATAAAGCAGCCCGATGCATTGGAATGGAAGGAAAAAGAGCAGTACTACAAGATTTCCGGAAAAATAGTCAAAACCTGCAATTCAACCCAGTCCTATGTCGGAACAAAAGGAACAGACTGGGTGACAGTGATTGCTGCCGCTGTTTTTGTGCCATGAATTTTTCATATTTTTATTTCTGTTTTTCCGAAGGAAACTTTTTTTGCATTGTGCATTTCCTTCAAATCTTTTTCAATGCCTGAAAACTTTTTTTCAATTACAAGTTCCGCAACCTCGTCCTTGAGGCGTTTTCCCGAATCCTTTTTTGCCTTCCAGACTGCGCTGTTCAAATCAGAGAGTTCCTGCGCGGAAAAATTCTGTTTTGTTTTTTTCACTGCCTTGGGAAATTTTTCAAGGTGAATGTCTTTTCCACCGCTGAGTTCTGCAAAAATCTTATAAGTGAGCATGGGCAGTATTGGCGCAAGCAGCTTGAGCATTGTTTCAAGGCAGTAATTCAGCGTGAATATTGCGGCTTCCTGTTCTGCCTTTGAAAAGCTTTTTTTGTCGTTGTAAGCCCTTGATTTTGCGATTTCAAGATACTGCGAGGCGAATGTTTCCCACAAAAAATTTTTTATTCTTGCAGCGGGGCTGTGGAAATCGTATTCTTCAAAGCTTTTTTCGGAAAATTCGACAAGCGAATTCATTTCTTCAAGAATCCATTTGTCTATTTCCCTGAGTTTCGGCTTTGCTTTTTTTGTTTTTTCAAAGGAGGAAATAAACCTTGCAACGTTCAGCAGTTTTACAAGCGTTTTCTGCGCTCCCTGTATTCTTTCAAAGCTGCACCGGAAATCTGTTTTTGTCAGATCCCCTTCAATCGTGCTCCATAATCTGAATGGCTCTGCCCCGAATTTTTCCAATACGTCGTGAGGGTCGATTCCGTTTCCCCTGCTCTTGCTCATCTTGTTTCCTTTTTCATCAACAATGTGGTAATTTATCCATGCATCCTCAAAAACGCATTTTCCAGTGAGCAAAAAAGCCTTGAGCACAGTGTAATACAGCCATGTCCTTACTATGTCTTTTCCCTGCGGCCTCAGAGAGCATGGAAAGGCTTTTTTGAAAAATTTTGGATTTCTTTCATATCCCAGAATGTAAAGCGGGCTGTTGGATGAATCAAACCATGTGTCGAAAACTCTTTCCTCTCCCCTGAATTCAGCCGCACCGCACTTCGGGCATTTTTTAATCGGAGGGTTTTCCTTCCATGGCATGTAATATTTTCCCTTTGGAGGGACAATTGCATTGCCGCATTTTTTGCAGTACCATAAAGGAATTTCAGTCGCATAATACCTTCTCCTTGAAATCGGCCAGTCGATTGAAACAGAGTCAATCCAGTCCAGAAAAATCTGCCTGCTCTTTGAATCGAAAAAATTTATTTTTTTTGCAAGCTCCCTCATTTTCGGCTTGAACTGCACCTGCTTAAGGTAAAATTCCCGCATTGAAATAAATTCTATTTCATCCTTGCTTCTCTCGCAGACGGGAGTTCGATGAGTAACGCTTTTCTGCCCCTCAAGAAGGTTTCTTGAGCGCAGTTCCTCAACCATTTTTTCGCGCGCCTCTCTCACTTTCAATCCTTCCAGAAAGCCTGCATTTTTGTTCATTTTTCCGTCAATTCCGATTGCAATTACAGGCTCTAAATTCTGCTCCCTGAAAAACCTTATATCCGACAGGTCTCCGGCAGAGCACATCATTACAAGCCCTGTTCCCTTTTCTATTTCAGCCATTGGATGCGCCTTTATCTGAATTTCTTTTTCAAAAATCGGGGATATTGCTGTTTTCCCGTTCAGATGCCTGTATCTCTCATCCTGCGGATTGAAGATTATCATTCCGCATGTGCAGACAAGCTCGGGCCTTGTAGTCCCGATAATTATTTCCTCGCCTGTTTCCTTTACCCTGAATTTTATGTCGCTGAATTTTGACGGCAGGTCCTCGTATTCAACTTCAGAATCCGCAATTGTTGTCCGACATCCAGGACAGTAATTCGTAATTCGTTCATCCTCGTAAACAAGCCCTTTTTTCCACAAGTCAATGAATGTTCCCTGAGTCAAAGCCCTGTATTCCGGAGAATCAGTAAGATACATTGCGCCTATTTCTTCTCCGGGATTCCAGGAATTGAAGCTTATCCCCAGCTTGAGATATGAATCAATTGATTCTGAACTGCTTTCCTCGAGGACTTTCCTGCATTTTTCAATGAACTCTTCCCTTGGAGTTTCATTGAGCTTTATCCCGAATTTTTTTTCCGCAGCCATTTCAATAGGCAGGCCGTTTCTGTCCAGTCCCAAAGGAAAAATAACCTCGAATCCTTTCATGCGCTTGTAGCGCGCAAAAAAATCCATTAAAACATAGGTTGTTGCCTGCCCAATGTGAATCGGAGTGTTGACATACGGCGGCGGAGTGTCTATGGAGAAAATCTTTTTTTTCGCAGCAGGATTGAATTTATAGGCTTTCTGCGCCTGCCATTTTTCCGCAATCCGCCTTTCAATTTCCCTGTTCCATTCCCTTATAGAAAGAGCCAAAAAAACCACTCAAGAAACAATGCTTGCAAAGTGTTAAAAAAATTGGTTTTAAGCAGGAATCAGGGCTATTCAGATTTTAAAAACTCTTTTTGCGTTCCCGTAAAAAATCTTTTTTATTTCGGAATCGTTTAATTCAAGTTCCTGCAGAATCTGCAGCTGCTGTTCCAGAACCTGCTTTCTGTATCCTTCGGGAAAAATTCTTGTATCGCTTCCAAAAAGAATCCTGTCTGAACCGAAAACCTCGAGGGCTTTTTCAAAAACACTTTTTAAATCCGCCTTGTATGGCAGAAATTTTATCCAGCCGCTTTTTCCCGACGAATCCAAAAAAATATTCTCCCTTGAATATGCAAGCATGAGCGCTTCCCTGAAAAAAGTCGTGCCGAAATGCGCAAACCCGATTTTCAAATCAGGATAATCCCTTGCAACAGCATCTATTTCAAGCGGGTTTCCGAAAAGCAAATCAGAATCATAGCCGAGGCTGACTCCCGAATGGATTACTATCGGGAGATTTTTTTCAGCTGCAAATTCAAAAACCCAGAGGGCTTTTTTGTCGTTCAAATGAAATTTTCCTGAAACGGGATAAAGTTTTATTCCCTTGAAACCATGTGAAATGTCTTTTTCCAGAATCTTTTTTGCGTTTTTTTCAAGAGGGTTTACTTTCGCAATGCCGACAAATTTTTCAGATGCATTAATGAAATCCGCAAATTCCTTGTTGCCGGGACTTGTTGCCATGAAAAAGATTTTTTCAAGCCCCTGTTCTTCTGCAGCCTTTTCCCATGCAGAAATATTTTCCTGCATGCTTTTTTCAAAATCCTCCACAATCTTCTGCATGGGTTTGAAATCTTTGGGAATTCTGCCTGCTGCGCGCTCTTTCATTTTTTCAAATACCCCCCTTGAAATCATGTGCGTGTGCGCATCGATTATTGGCATTGGCTTCATGCTATAAAAAGAATAGCGCAAAAAGAATTAAATATCCCAACAGCATTGTTTTGTAGAGTGGTTGAATGCTGCAGGAAATAAGCTATTTCTTGATTTTGGGAAAGCCGCTTATCTGGTATCTTGGGATTATTACTATTTCCTGCTTCCTGATTACTGCTGTTCTGGGATTTTTTCTGCGCAGGCACAAAGTGCAGTTCAAGTGGCACAAGAGCATGGCAATTGTTTCAATAATCTTTGCAATAATCCACGGCTCCTTGGGATTGCTGCTCTATTTTTAAAACAGGCAATCGCCTGTGTTTTAATCAGCCCGCAATTTTGCAATCCGCAAAAAATTTTCAAATAACTTCTTTCCTGTGTTGTTGTACTCTGCCGCGATTTTCAGGTAGCTTTCCATTAACGAATCCTGATTGAGTGCGCGCAAATCGGGATCAGAGGCAATCCATTCCACGAGCATTTCCCGCGTCAACTCAAAATGCCCCTGGATTCCATAAGCATTCTTTCCGACCCTGACAGCCTGGTTTTTGCAGTGCTTTCCACTTGCAAGCAGAACTGCATCCTCAGGAAGTTTCACTGTTTCGCCGTGGAGCTGGAATATTTTCAGCTCTGCGCCGAGATTGCTGAAAAGCGCGTCTTTTTTCCCCTGTTCCGTCAGGCTGATGTTAAAATATTTTCCTTCAAAATCTTTCCACCCGATTTCTTTAACGCTGTTTTTGAGCACTTCCCCGCCCGCAGCCTTTACAAGAACCTGCATTCCGAGGCAGATGCCGAGAAAGGGAATCCCTGCATCAATGGCTTCCTTTGTTTTTTTTAGTTCGCCAAGAATTTTTTCTGCCCTGTCGTTTGCGCTGTCAGGGCCGCCGAGCACAATCACTGCGGAATAATCAGAGAAGTTTGGAATTTCGGCATCTCTGCCCAAATCAACTGTTTTATAAGTAATCCTGTTTTTTTTAAGCACAAGTTCCAGCAGGCCCGGGCCTTCGCTTTCAGAATTCTGCACAATCAAGACCCTGTTTTTGCTTTGGCTTTTGATTTTTTTTCTTAAAGCCATTCAGCCGCCTTTTATATTTTTTTTTAATTCTTTGATGAATTCTTCGGCTGCAATGCCGTGCAGCCTGCACGCCTTTCCGATTGAAGTGGCTTTTGCAACAGTGTTCCTCAAGACAGGGTTGCGCAGAGTGCCAAAGCCGCGGCTTACAAAAAAATCAAGGGCATTCGGATAGGACTCCAAAACATCAAAAACAATTGTATTCTTGTTTATTTCATCCGGGCTTATTTTGGGCGCAGTCCGCATGATTTTTTCTTTCTTCAAATCAACAGGCCTGGTTTCTTCGTATTCCCTGCCAAGGGTTTTCCAGATATTAAAGCCGAATGCAATAATTCCAGCCAATTCTATGAAGCCGGAAATTCCTATGATTGCAAAAAAAATTCCTCCAAAAAACCCGGCAAAAATCTGCCCTGCAACCCTGAAAATGTTTCCGATGTTGACAAGCCAAAAAGCCGCGTCAATGAGTTTTTTGCTGTGAATTTCCACTCCCTTAAAAACAGGGATTATTCTTGTTGCATAGCCAAAAATCATCATGCTTGCAAAACCGACTGTCAGTGCATGCCTGTATGCGCCGACAAAGGCGTGTTCTACTGCGGCGCCTGCGGCAAATTTGTAAAATTCAATAATGAAAAGCATTGCAGAGGAAAACAAAAGCCAGGCAAATGCAACCTTTACAAATTTTTCATAGCTTCTGTCAAGGCTCTCCCGGCTTAAGTCAACTTCGGGCTTTGCAAACAGTCTTATTCCAAAAACAAAAGAAACAGCCGCGGCAAATTCAAGCAGTGCCGCAATTGCAGAAGCAAAGCTTCCCAGCAGGCCCATTAAATTCAGCAGCATTAGCAATACGCCGAAATTCATGGCAAAAAAAGAAAAATCCAGTGCTCTTTTGCCAGATTCTTTCAGCCCCATAAAAGCCGGCAGTGTTCTTGAAGCCACGGCAAAAATCATTAAAGCCGCAAACCCGAGCAGGCCCGTGTGAATAATTGCATTGTCAATGTTTTGAGGAATAAGAAACTGCCCTGAAAAAGCCATTTGCACTGCCGCAAAAAGATTCAGCAAAGCAAGCACGACAAACCAAAAAACGCCTGCAATTGCAAACTTTTCAAAATTCTCTTTTTCCTGAGTGCTTTTTCTTATCACATTCCAGAGCACAAACGCAAAAATGCACGCTGCCGCGAGCTCCAAAAAAGCCGAAGAAACAAGCAGGGCAGAATTCAAAAAATTAACTGCATTCGGCTGTGCAATGCTCCTTAATATGAGCCCGATAAGCATCATCCAAAAGCTTGCTTCAGCCAGCCCGTGCCTGAACAAGCCAGTGTTTTTGAATTTTGGCATTACAAAATAGGCAATGCCCATTATGAACAATCCAATCCATCCAAAAATCTGCGCATGCCCGTGCATTTGCACAATGTTTTCCCAGCCGAGTTCAAAACTCTTGCTGCTTCCAATTCCGAAAATCATAAAAGCCCCGAGAGCGCACCCTACAGAGAGAATTACAAGAATTGCTGCCTTCAAAAATTTTTCATAGCCGAACTGCCTTGCTCCGGCAGCAGTTTCCTTAAAAGAAGCCGTGCTTTTGGCAGAATCATTCAGTTCGCCCAGCAGTTTCTCAAGATTTACTTTGTGGGCCCGCGCAAAAAAATCTATCGGCTCTACAGGCCCTTGCGGCCCGCCGCATTCCATCAGGCCGTGCTTCTGGAAAACGTTTTTTGCCTGCGGCCATTTTGTGCAGACCTCGCGCACAGTCATTTTTTCGTTTATTTTCTTTTCCGCCAAAATAGTCACACACCAAATTTTTTGTTTTTTATTTGCCAATCCTGTTTTCAGCAGGAATTTTGCTGCTTTTCGGCTTGATTTTGATGTTAAAAGTAACAATTGCACAGATTATCCCGAGATATGCGGCATAGCTCAGCACTTCAAGCAGGGAAGGATTTCCGTTGTACCCGAACAGGCCCTTGGCAATGCTTCCGATTGTGCCGTCCTCATGCAGCAAAGGATATGTGCCGTCGGGATTCATTGGCGGGTTTATGTTCCAGGCTTCTTCAGTACCGATTGCAAGCGCCTTTGCCTCCTGGAATTCATGCACTGAATGCGCAACCAGTCCGGCTGCAAAAAATACAAGCAATATGCTTGTTGCGAGGAATACCTTCCTTAAATCTATTTTAACCATTTCAACAAAAAGCAAAAAGCCCAGAAACACTGCAAGCGCAATGCCCCCGATAGAGCCGATCAGCGAATAACCGCCGGCTGTGAAACCTGCAGTTCCGAGAAAAATAACTGTTTCAACGCCTTCCCTGAAAATTGAAAAAAAAACAAGCAAAAATAATCCAATCCTGTGCTCGCGGGAAACCTCTTCCTTTACTTTCTGCCGCAGATTATTTGCAACATTTCTCCAGCGCATCAGCCAGACAATCATGACTGTTATCAAAAAGGCGCCAAAAAGCATGGTTACTGCTTCAAAAAATTGTTCTGCAGCGCCCGTAAAACCGCCTGCAATTGAATTGAATGCAATTGCAGTTATGACGCTCGCAATGATTCC
>Ga0209541_10000289_pt1 | contig 98709 bp, 86 predicted proteins | sample RifCSPlowO2_01_FD_184027 | JGI IMG/M metagenome (GOLD analysis project Ga0209541, IMG submission 184027) | Groundwater microbial communities from Rifle, Colorado - Rifle CSP2_plank lowO2_0.1 (SPAdes) (version 2) | ecosystem: Environmental > Aquatic > Deep subsurface > Groundwater | place... | reverse complement strand
TTTGGGAATGCTGTTTAGCATTACAATGGGCAAACTTCGGTGTTGATATGACATTCTGAGTGAGTCCAGAAAAGTTCTTAGTTTAGATTGGGTCATGTCCGCCCTAAATAAAATTACTCATTTGTATCCAGGTAGAACTTTGCTTTGCCTGAGTGGCAGAGCAATTCTCTTGCACGTAATTATCCCGCTTATCCTAGACACGTTTCAGGTATCCATCTGGCGCGACGGTAATCAGAAGCTTGTTCTGAATACTCTTGTCGATCACAAATTCATTGTGACGTTTCAGATACTCATGCACTGCTGTTTTTGGACTATTGCCAGGATGCCAAGGGCGATTTGGAAAAACTTCGGCAGGAACATCCTCCACAAACGTATCGAATACAACGCAATAACTCCCTACGCTGGTGAGTGGCGCATACGCCTCCAATTCCGCAAGAACGTGATCATGTGTGTGATTTGAGTCCATACAGATAAGAATCCTATTTTTTCCCTCGGCCTTTTTCTTCACTTGCGCGACAACTTCCGGAGCAATGCTGGAACCTTCAATCATGGCAATGCGCTTGGATATGGGATGTGCCTCAATAGCTTCTCGATTGTGTGGCCGAATATTTATATCAATACCAAGTACCTCGGCATCTCCAGGGCCTCCACAGGCGGCATTCAATTCCAGCATGGAGGCTGAAAAAATGAGTGACCCCCCATGTGCAATTCCTGTTTCAATGATCAAATCAGGTTTGACCTCCCAGATAATCTCTTGCATTGCCATGATGTCGATTGGGTTTTGAATGATGGGTCTGCCCAACCAGGAAAAATTGTACACATAGGATTTGCGCATACTTTCTTCCAGCCAATCACGCGAACGATTTTGGAATTCGGTATCTTTCCCAAACGATTCTATGCGAGCGATTTTCTCTGCTTCGAATTGTTTAACAAGTTCGTTCATCTATGACCTCATTTATGGTTGCATAAAATAACCGGGCACTACTGAAAATATATGACCAATCACATTCTTGTTCCTTTCTTAAAAAGACGAGATTTTTGCGGACCATACTCACCAATCTGAGGCACCAACGCAGCTAGCCGATGCAGTGGATGATCATAATCTATCGTTTCGTTATTCAGGCTGGCTAGCTTTGAATACACCAACCGTGTAATTAGGTAATAGGATGATGAAGGCGATCCACTCTCTACACACACCAAGAAATTGGCTATATGTTCATCAAAGGCTTCGGTAAGCAATGTTAAATGGGGCTGAATGGGAAGAGGCGACAGACCGATCCCTATGCGATCCCTGTTGATTTGCTCATAACCATCGACATAAGATTCAATGAAGAAAAACCATCCACCAGGCACAATCATGTTGTTCAAGCGGTCAAATATTTTTGTTTGAAATGAGAGAGATTCAATGTTTTGAAACACTCGAATTGCAGTGACCAGATCAAAATCCTGCTCCATGTCATCGACGAGCACATTCCCACACCGGAACGACAGGTTGTCCGGCGACGGCATGTTCTTAGCGGAAGCGATCATGTCTTTGTTGATATCAAGGCCGACAAACGTAATTTCGGGATACTTCTCCGCCAGACGCCGCGTTGTGTAACCATTTGCACAACCAAAATCCAGAACACGCCTTGGTTTATAGCGATCTAATAATTTTTGGATTGCGATAATTTCTACCTCTCGTAACCACACATCATTGGAATTTGACTTGGGATCAGCACCATAGAGTTTCACTCTATCGGACCAGAACTGGAGCATATCGTTGTGTTTGTCAGTCATAAAAGAACTCATGGATAGCGTTTATCACTTGCTGTTGGGCTTTGATATCCATAGCCGAATGCAAAGGCAAGGACAGTATCTCGTGGCCAACACAATCGGTGACACTTAAATCGCCCTTCGGGACATCTTTTAACAAGGTAAACCAATGCCCGGGTTGCCAGTGGATACCTGTATCAATGCCGTGCTCCATTAGATGATCACGCAATGGTTGCCGTTTTTCGGCAGGAACTCGTATGTAGTAAAGAAAAGGAGTCACGTCTTCGAAAGTGGAAATCGGCACGCGTATTTCCGAAATGGGCGAAAGCAATTCGCTATAACGTTTGCAGGCCTCTTGCCGAGAAACTGTGATCTGCTCAATCTTAGCTAGCTGCGCAAGGCCAATTGCAGCATGCAGATTTGCCATATGATATCGAAAGCCAAGTCGACTGACTTCATAGGTCCACGCACGCTGGTTACCATACATGACACTTGCTGGTTGACCCATTCCAATCAGTCGCATCTGATGAAGAATCTCAACCTCTTCCTTTGTTTTGACAACCAACGCACCGCCATCGATACATGTGAGCGTTTTAATGGGATCAAAACTAAACATACAGATATCAGAAAAGGATCCGATTTTATTGCCCTTGTAGTAAGAACCAAATGCATGTGCGGCATCGTGTATAACACGCAGGTTGTGTTTAGCCGCCAGTTCTGCCACTGCGTCATGATCGGCCAGGCAACAATCGTAGTCCATCGCAATAACTGCTTTGGTTCTCGGACCTATTAATTTTTCGGCTTTCGTTACATCAATACAGAGGGTATCGTCCCGGATGTCGCAAAAAACCGGCGTTGCTCCTACAGCCAGAATGGCCTGAAAGTCGGCGATATTATTAAATGAAGGAGTGATAACCTCATCACCGGGTTCAAGTCCAATGAGCATCATCGCCAAATGCAAGGCAGCATGGCCTGTGCTTACCGCTACGACATAGCGGCCTTCACAGCCAATATAACTTTGCATAGCCTTTTCAAACTGACCTACTGACGCCCCCATCCCGAGCCAGCCAACCTCTAATGATTTAACTGCAGCGTTGATCTCCTCTTGCTCTATGAGGGGCTTGAATACAGGAACTTGCGTCATATTGTTCTTTCCTTTTCGTTCGATAATTTATCCGACAGCGAACTTCGGCACGGCTACTACGAACCTCCCGCCCCATTCGCGAATATAGGCCAACTGTTCAACCACTTCCGCGCGCAAATTCCAGGGCAGGATCAACACGTAATCTGGTCGATGTTGTTTTAGCTGCGCCTCGGCAACAATCGGGATACGGCAACCGGGCAAGAACTTGTCTTGCTTCGCAGGGTTGCGGTCTACCACATAATGCAACAGGTCCGATCGAACGCCGGCATAATTCAGCAAGGTATTGCCTTTCGCTGCCGCGCCATACCCGGCCACTGTTTTGCCGTTCCGTTGTGTCTCTATCAAGAACATCAATAAATCATTTTTGACTTTATTTGCTTTAGCCTGGAAGCCTGCATAGAACGCTGTGCTGTGCATGTCTGCCGCTGTTTCACGTTCCAATATTTTCGCCAGATTCTTGCTAGTCTCACGCGTACCCGTATCCTTGCGTTGCGTATAGACACGCAAGCTGCCGCCATGGGTAGGCAACTCCTCAACTTCGAACATACTCAAACCGTTATGCTCAAAGATCCGTTTCACTGTAGTCAAGGACAGGTAGGAGTAATGTTCGTGGTAAATGGTATCGAACTGGTTTTCGGTCACCATGCGCAGCAAATGCGGGAATTCAAAGGTTGCCACACCAGCCGGTTTCAGCAGATTGGCGAAGCCTGCGACAAAATCATTGATATCGGGCACATGCGCCAGGACATTATTCGCTGTTGCCAGATCAGCCTGTTTACCTTGAGCTGCAAGTTGCTGAGCCAACTTTACACCAAAAAACGCTTCAACGATTTCGATACCTTTGGCACGTGCGGCATCCGCTGTGCTTGTGGTAGGCTCAATTCCCAGGCAAGGAATTCCACGTGCCTTGGCGTATTGCAGCAAGTAGCCATCATTCGCTGCTACCTCGACGATATGTGAATTTTCGTTCAGCGCAAAACGCTGCACCATAGTCGCAACATATTGTTCAACGTGCTTTAGCCAGGTTGTCGAGAACGAACTGAAATAAGCATAATCAGCCGAGAACAGTTCATCTGCTCCGGCGTAATCTTCGGTTTGCACCAGCCAACATTCTGTACACACCAGCACGCGCAAAGGAAAATATTTCTCAGGGGCGCGCAATGTTTGCTGGTTGAGATAGGCATTGGACGGCGGCACGGAACCCAAATCAATCAGCGGCAACGCTAAGTCTGCCTGGCAATGGCGGCATTTCATAAAGCGATTCCCTGATACTCTGGACTGATGAATGGATGGCTGCGGTCACGCTCGGAAAGATCATCTATCGGCAATGGCCAGGAGATACTTAGTCTTGGATCAGCTACATTAAGCGCACCTTCTGCTTCGGGGTGATAAGCAGTAGTGTGCAAATAGATTAACTCGCAATCTTCAGTCAGTGCCTGGAATCCGTGTGCGTAGCCTTCAGGAATAAGCAAACTCTTGCGATTGGCATCAGAAAGTATTTCGCCATGCCACTGCAGGAAGGTCGGTGAGTCGCGCCGCAGATCCACCGCTACATCCCATATCTCACCTTTCAGGCAGCTCACCATTTTAATCTCGGCGTGTGGCAGTTGCTGATAGTGCAAGCCACGCACCGCGCCTTTTTTTCGCGTGAGTGTATGATTGATTTGGACGATGGGTTTAGTGATGCCAGCCAAACGGAATTCGTCAGCGCAGTAAAATCGCGACAAGAATCCACGCTGATCTTCTATCGCCTTGCGCTGTACCAATTTCAGGCCGCTCAATGAAGTTGGGATAAAATCAAAACGTGACATGATTATGTATTACTTTTCAGATTGGTAACCGGTAATCTGTGCCAACGTTACTGAGCGCATGTCTTCGGCATTGTGCCATGCTTCATGCCACGCTAAAGTTTTTTGTAATGCTGTTTGCAACTGCCAGCGAGGCTGCCAATTCAATTGTTTGCGTGCTTTGCTACTATCCAGCCTGAGATCATTTGCCTCATGTGGGTGTATCTCTTCATCGCATTGCCAAATTACGTCCTTGCGCATTTCGGCCATACGTTCAACTATCCACCTTACCGGTTGTACATCTTCATCTGCCGGACCGAAATTCCAGGCTTCAGCAAAGCTTGCACCACCCGAATCAAGCTGCTCTGCCAACATCAAATACCCGGACAACGGTTCCAGTACATGCTGCCAAGGTCGGAGCGATAGAGGGAAACGTATCTTCAATGTTTCACCTGCATCCATCGCACGCAGGATATCGGGAATCAATCGATCGGGGGCCCAGTCGCCTCCACCAATCACGTTGCCTGCTCTGGCACTTGCCAGGGCGATGCCTGCTGGTTCAAGGAAAGATCGCCGATAGGCAGCTGTCACAAGCTCTGCACAACCCTTGCTGCTCGAATAGGGATCAAAGCCGCCCATCGCTTCGTTTTCGCGGTAGCTCCATGCACATTCTTTATTTTCATAACACTTATCAGTAGTGACGTTCACTACTGCTTTCACGCTGGGCGTGCCGCGCACCGCCTCAAACAAGTTCACCGTTCCCATCACGTTCACTTCATAGGTTTCTGCTGGTTGTGCATAGGAGTAACGCACCAGAGATTGTGCTGCCAGATGAAAAACGATCTCCGGCTTCGCCCTTTTCATTGCCTGGCTGAGTTTGCCCGCATCACGGATGTCCGCAATTACGCTGCTCGCCATGCCTTTGCCAACTTCTGCGATGGTAAACAAGTTGGTTTCTGTCGGTGGGTTGAGCGCGTACCCATGCACATCTGCGCCCATTGATTGCAACCATAGCGAAAGCCAGCCCCCTTTGAAGCCGGTATGCCCAGTCAGAAAAACACGCTTGCCTTGCCAAAAATCCGGTTTCACTTCCACACTTTCCATGGAGCCCTGCCGCTTTGCCAAAGCTCTTCCAGATGATTTTTGTCGCGTAGGGTGTCCATCGGTTGCCAGAACCCTCTATGCTCGTAAGCTATCAGTTCGCCCTGAGTTGCAAGTTTGATAAGTGGTTCACCTTCCCACGACGACTTATCATCAACGATCATGTCTATGCAGCTTGGTGATAAAATAAAAAATCCACCGTTAATCCAGCCACCATCGCCTTGCGGCTTTTCAACAAAGCCGCGTACTGATTTCCCGTCCATATTCAGTGCACCATAACGGCCGGGCGGTTGAACAGCAGTGATTGTCGCGCGCTTACCGTGCTTTTTATGGAAGGCCAACTGTGCTGATATATCAATATCGGCCACCCCATCTCCGTACGTAAAAAAGAATGCCTCTTCGTCTTTTACATATTCGGCCACGCGCTTCAAACGTCCACCGGTCATGCTGTTATCGCCTGTATCAACAAGTGTGACACGCCATGGTTCTGCGTTGCGTTGATGCACCTCCATACTGTTGTTCTGCATGTCGAATGTCACATCCGACATGTGCATGAAATAGTTAGCGAAATATTCCTTGATGACATAGCCCTTGTAACCACAGCACACCACAAAATCATTAATGCCGTGCGCGGCATAGATTTTCATGATGTGCCACAAGATGGGCCTGCCACCGATTTCTATCATAGGCTTTGGGCGCATGGCTGATTCTTCACTTATGCGAGTGCCTAAACCACCAGCGAGAATAACGGCCTTCATTCATTACCTCCGAAAATTATAAATTTCATCAGCACTTGTGGCTCAAGCATAATGAATCGCTCAAAACTATTATTCACCATATGCGGTATTCCATACCAGAATAGGGCGCACTACTCCATAATAGGCACCGCTATGCTGTTCTCTTGCAGACCCACCTTCAAGGGGGTCATATATTTTAAATCCAATCGCATTTTTCTCATTAACATGTACAGTTGGACTTTTAATATTATCCACAGTGTTAATGATCGCCTGAATGGAATACGTCCCTTCGGCAAGGAAATTCCCGGGGATAACGCATCGACTGGTGTACAACCCCGCTTGGCGTTTTCGGCCTGCCCATTCTGGATCGTGCGTTCCGCTGGAAATAAAAACTATAATATTGTCCTGATTGTACAAAAAAAAGGCAGAGTTTAGCGCCGCGCTCGATTGATAGACCCGATATGAAAATTCAATCGTTATCGGTCGCCTGATATCAAAGAAATCTCCTTGATCATTTATTTCAGAAATGGCTTTTATGGAAAGTAAACGTACAGTTTCATTACCTGGTGCAACGTGCTCTGCCCAAATTTTATACGACCGCAAACTTTCAGAGGTAATCGCCGAGTATCGGTTAGCGGCGTCTAATACTGGACCGTCAAAATCCAGACTGCCTGATTGAAGAATGATTCCCCGGTTACACAATCTGGTTATTAACGAAATATTATGCGAAACAATCAACACGGTAGCACCACGTCCCTCAAACTCCCCCATCTTCTTAAAACACTTATTTTGAAAGCCTACATCACCTACTGCCAGCACCTCATCTACAATGAGTATCTCCGGCTCCAGATGCGCCGCAACTGCAAATGCGAGACGGACATACATGCCACTGGAATAGCGCTTGACTGGTGTATCCAGAAACTTTTCAACTTCAGCGAATGCAACTATTTCATCGAATTTTTTCTTGATCTCAGCCTTGCTCATGCCAAGGATGGCGCCGTTAAGGAATATGTTTTCCCGTCCGGTGAGTTCCGGATGAAAGCCCGTGCCGACTTCCAACAGACTGGCAACCCTGCCCTTGATCGAGGCTTTACCTGATGTGGGTTCTGTAATGCGACTCAGGATTTTCAGCAAGGTGGACTTGCCTGCACCATTGCGACCGATGATGCCTAGCCGGTCACCTTGCTGAATATCGAAGCTGACGTCCTTGAGTGCCCAAAACTCTTCATGTGTGGGGTTATTTTCTGGAGCAGCAAAAGGATGTGTCAGTTTATGGGTGAAACGCCTGGCACTGTTTGCCAAAACATCGCGCAAAGCAGTATAACGCTCCTGCTTCTGATGGCTGATGATGTATTTTTTCGAGAGATTCTCGACAGAAATAACAGTCGACATCAGATCACATCCGCAAAGGTTTTTTCCGTTTTACGGAAATAAACTATCCCGGTGACCAGTATCACCAGAACCAGAAAAAGGGAGAGCAAAAAACCTGGCCAGTAAAATTGGGAAGTGCCGCCAAGTATCGCCCAACGAAAACCATCAATCACTCCAACCATAGGGTTAATGGAATACAAAAGGCGCCATTGCTCCGGCACAACATTGCTGCTGAAACCTACGGGTGAAATGTACAGCCCGAATTGAACAACAAAGGGAATGATATAGCGAAAATCACGGTATTTCACATTCAGCGCAGCAATCCAGACACTGGCACCTAATACTGTAATGAATGCATACGTAATAAATAGCGGTAATGTAAGCATGCGCCAATCAGGATAAAACTCATACCAGAACATCAAACCAATCAGAATCAAAAACGAGATCGCAAAATCCACCAAACTGACGATAATCGCACTGGTTGGAATAATAAGGCGCGGAAAATATACCTTGGAGATCATATTTGTATTACCGATGAGACTGTTACCGGCATCGGTAAAAGCATTTGAGAAGAACTGCCAGGGTAACATGGCAGTAAAGACCAGAATTGGATAAGGAACACCATCGGAGGGCAACTTTGCCAATTTACCGAATACTATGGTAAATACCACCATAATGAGCACTGGCCGGATGACAGACCAGCCTATCCCGATAACTGTCTGCTTATAGCGAACGCTGATATCCCGCCAGGCAAGAAAATAAAATAATTCCCGATAACGCCACAGGTCAAACCAGTAATGGCGATCAGTTTGACCCGCCATGATTACCATTTCATGATTGTGACTGTTCGACATAAATCCGGAAATTATGCTATTCGGTTATTTATTTGATTCCCAAAGTAACAATTTCGGTTTGCCCGCAAATACTGCGTCCATTCTTTTGTATTCGGACTGATTAAGAACCAATGTGCGGATCTTTCTGCTGATATATTTTTCAGCTTTTTTAACCAAATCATCCAGGTTATTACGATCAATATCACCAACCAGAACCAGATCGATCAATCCACTGTCCTTGCCTTCAGCATAATCATCAATCAGGAATGCCTTTTCGAGGGTGCCCAGGCGCTGCAATATACTTTCGATGATATGGTCCATGCCGAGGGCCTTTTGCACCATCGACTGTAACTCGGGGAATAACGAATGTTTTTTATTGGCGCGATAAAAAATCTGCCGGCCATTTTTACTTGCTATCAGCAAACCGGCTTCATTCAGGTGTTTTAATTCATCACGCACCTGGCTGACCGGCGCGCCAAATTCATCCGCCAGTTCACGCATGTAGGCTTGCTGCCCCGCATTAAGAAACAGACGCATCAATATGCGGATACGCATCTTCGAAGTAATCAGACCACCAAAAGCCGTGTCCAGGGTGTCACCTATCTTGTTCTATTTTATAGAACAAGATAGCTCATTCACCGGGCCGGATCAAATCGCTGTCTTATTGGCCGGGAATTGTAATCATAACTACTTGATTTATAAAAAGTAACAGACCATTTAGTAGTTATACAGGATCGGTTGGGGGGACGTCCTCCGTGCTTTCAATAACCGATAATGGCTCAATTTGAAATTTGTTATATAAAGATTGTCATTTCGAAACCACGAAGTGGTTGAGAAATCTTGCCTTTTTAAAGTTCGAGATCCCTCACAAGCTCCCTCACATTCGTTCGGGACAGGGTTCGGGATGACAAACTGAGCCACAACCCAATAAACTGGCAAACTATACAAGATCAGGCAGTACAGCTCCGGAATTTTACTTGGTGGCGATAAAGACCATCTGGTGGCAATGGTATGGATCTATTTTTTCGGCCACCGGCTGCAAGAAATTGGGTAACGGATACAGTCCAAAGCCATATCCTCTTACCCGGGAAAATCCGATCATGGTTAAATATTTTTTCAGGACCCGGAAACTGAATACCACCAGGTGACGATGGACAGGGTAGTCGGATCCGGCATCCGATATCAGCCGATCTGAACTTACCTTAAAGATTTCTTCCGTGTTCAATAATATTTCCGAATCGGGATGCGGACCGCTCGATGGCATTTTCCCTGCAAGAATAAGGCACGCGGTGAAATAGGTGCTGATGTTCGGTGTCAATAATACCAGCTTCCCGTCTTTTTTCAGGGTCCGGTGGCATTCCTGCAAAAAATGACATCCGTTCAACAGATGTTCCAACACAGACAGGGCAAATATACAGGTGAATTTTTCATCATCATGGGGTAAATCATCATTAAGATCTCCCTGCTGGATATTGATCCCTTTATTCCGGGCGATTGCGACCAGTTCCTTGTTCCATTCAATACCAAAATACTGATCTCTGGTGAGCCCGGCTGCTGGTGCCAGGCTTTCGTACCAATGACCCTGGTTTGCACCACAATCCAGGCAAAACCCACCATCCTTCAGGGCGGAAATGATCTCCTCGCGTGCCAGACCATAGGCCTTGTCCATTGTATGCTGATACAGGTTCTTGAAATAAGAACGCAGCACTATCCTGTCGCCTGAAGTTTTGCATGGCTGTTAATCAACTGGAAATATCTTTCGCCAGCCACCTGCCAGTCAAATTGCTTCGTTACCTTGTCCCGGCCCTGTGCAGCCATCTGTTGTCGTAGTTCCCGGTTCCCAAGCAAAAGACAGATCTTTTCTGCGAGGTTAACCGGATCGCCCGGTGTAACGAATATGCCTGTTTTCGCATCGACCACATCCCGGATGGCATCAAGCGATGAAGCGATTACTGCACAACCACAACCCATCGCTTCAATAGTAACCAGACCCAACCCTTCCTGATCGCCGGTACTGTCGATGATTGATGGCACTACGGCGATACCGGCTGATGAATACAAATCCGGAAGCTGATGGTGTGGCACTGTGCCCAGAAACTGCACATGATTATCCAGTCCCAGTTGCTTTGCCTCTTGTTCGAGTGTGCTTCGCAACGGACCGCCACCCACGATTAATAGCTCAGCACCAGGAACGGTCTTTGTTACACGGGCCATTGCATCAAGCAGACAACCCGCGCCTTTCTTTTCAACCAGACGTCCCACAAAAATCAGTCTCTGATCGTTTCTTTTAATCTCAGGCACCGGTTTGAATTCATTGATCAGATCCACACCCATGGGCATCACGCTGATCTTGCCGCCGTTAACTCCCATCTTCATCGCGACCTTTTTCATGGCGCTGCTCACGACGCAGAAATGGGTGCACTTGTCTATCGTCCATTTCTTCAGGCGTGTAAAGAAGAAATTGTTCAGCGCATACAAGTCACCGCCATGGGACGTACAAACCAGGGCAGGCGCTTTCCGGCGCAGCAGCATATTAATGAATGCGCAAATACAACCCTGGGGTATCAGCCAGTGTGCGTGTATTAACCGGTAATGCGTGTTTTTTAATCTGTGGTATAACGCAAAAGACTGGGCGATGACAAGGAAAGGAACCAGCAGGTAATTCAGCGGGTTTTTTTTCAGGTTGGCCAGTATGCCGCCTGAATAGGCCAGCGTCTGCAGATCGCTGATGAAATATTGGTAGCGGTAAACATTTATTCCATCCAGCAGTTCATGTTTTTCCGCACCGGGGGCGTGCGGGGCGATCACATCAATTTGCAGCCCTTTGCCGTGCAGATACTGGCACAGATCAAAAACAAATGAAGGTTCCGTGTCGTTTCTCCACCTCGGGAAGGTTGACGCGATGACCAGAACACGCGGCATTTCACTGGTCATTGCCATTTCCTCCGGACATCAGCCTGCAGAAGAAGGTTTTGTTGCCGTTATATGATAACGGTAAGGCATGAAATGATCTGGCGGGAACAGCAGTCCGGATAACCAGGCGCAGATATTAATGATCGGAATCAACACAGGCAGCAATACTATAATCAGGAAACCCGGATGCCGCTTTTCAAATGAATTGATGACAGTCTTGCACAGCGCCAGATTCAATAACAATCCTGATGTTACCAGGGAATTACCACAGGCGGCCTCCCTGTCGATGGACAATCCTTGTTTTGCGAGCAATGCCTGCAGACCATGTTGGGTCCAGCGCTGGAAATCGAAAGGTGCATCGTGTACCGGGTATATAAACGGAACATTGAGTACCAGTTTGCCGCCCGCTGCAAGAACCCGCTCTATCTCCTGCATACATAGGCCGGGGTCTGCCACGTGTTCAAGCACGTCCAGCAACAGTATAGCATCCATTGATTTTGCGGCAAACGGCAGATTTTCGGCATTGGCATAAATATCCGGTCTGCTGTTATACATTGTCTGCGCAGTGTAATAATCAAGGCCTATGTATTGCACATCTTTGTCCAGATATTTTTTTGATGTCTTACGGGCACAACCAATATCAAGTACGGTACCACGCAGTGATCCTGCAACTTCAGCCAGGAATTTTTCCTTGTCGCCATGCATCAGCCACTGGGGATGGAAAGGCGTACCCGAAAGAAAACCAACTGCCTTTTTTATTGCCCGCAGGTTCACTGCTTGTTACGGCCATCCTGGCTGTTTGAATAAAGTAACATGGTCAGTTGTTCTGATATCAACCCGATCAGAAAAACCAGGATGGATATGATGAACAACATGGTCCCCATGTTGGTAAACCGGCCCAGGGTATAATAGGTATAGGTATAATAGCCAACACCCGCAATAAAAAATAATAAACTGGCCGGGGCGAAGAATTTTAATGGCGAATATAATGTTCCGATCCTGAATATGATTAACAGAAAGCGCAGGCCATCAACAATTGGACGGATATGACTTTTCCCGATCCGGTCAATGACCTTTACCGGCACGTAGGCAATGCTGTATCCGGCACGGAACAAAGCCATGGTAATTGTTGTTGGATATGAAAATCCATTGGGAAGCAGATACAGGAACTGTCTGAATTTGTCTGACCGGACCGCGCGGAAACCCGAAGTGAGATCCAGTACTTTATGTCCCGAAACCCAGGTTGCAAAACAATTATAAAAAAAATTGGCAACGCTTCTGGCGAGACTGGCATGTGAATTCATGTTCCTTGCACCGACCACCATGTCATAGCCTTTTGCGATCTCATTCAGCAGTTTCGGTATTTCATCCGGACAATGCTGGCCATCCGCATCCATGAATACGAAAATATCACCCGCAGCGGCCCTTGCCCCTGATTTTATTGATGCGCCGTTCCCCTTGCTGTAATTGTGAGTAACAATTTTGACCGGGAAAGATTCACACACCTTTACCGTGTCATCAGTTGAACCATCGTCAACGACAATGATTTCATCCTCCGGATACAACTTGCACAATGCAGGCAGCATTGCGCGGAGACCTGCACTTTCATTCTTTGCCGGAATAATTATGCTGATGTTGTTTTTCATTTTTTTATTCTGCTGAGAAATTTCTGATTAAAATGTCATTTCGACCATAGCACGAAATGGCACATATTAATTAATCAGGGTTTCCTGAAATATTCCAGTGCTCATTGCCCCGGTTCGTTCATCTCATCTCTAATACCTATGACGATATCACGATAGGCCAGTTTCAGCCGTATATTTTTATTTATCATATCATCCAAAACCGCCATGGTTTGTGTTGCTTCTTCCTTGAGGCCCAGGGCAGACAGGATACGTAATTTGAGTATCAGCCGGGGGACCGTGGGTGAATACCGGGTCGCTGCCACTATATTATGATAGGCGACACCGGCATCACCGGTAAGTATCCCCAGCCTTGCTGCCAGTTCGTGTAATAATATACGGTCTCGCTTGAATTGCGGGTTAAGCGCAAGCGTTACAATAAGCCTGGTGAGATTATTCAAATCAATGGCTTTACAGTCGTCTTCGCTGACGGCGGATACTATCAACGTCAATTCTTCCACTGTACCAAAACCCGAATGCTCTGCCGCGCCCGCGCGGGTAATGAGTTCCTTCCATGCTGAAGGTCCTGGATCCTGATTTCTCACACAACCATTAATCGCCAATAACTTGATGTGCGGATATATCTCTGTGGGATATTCTGCGGCGACGACATGGTAGATGCGTTCTGCCTGGCCCAACTCAAACCTGGAGATCAAAAGATTACCCAGTGCGGTGACGGCGCGAACAGAACCGGGGTGATTGTTGACCAGTGCCAGATGCCTTTCGACCGGTTTGGTCCATAGATTGATTTCCATGAGGGTATTGGCCACAACCAGCAGGCAATATATGAGTAATACGCCGTATGCGAGACGGCGGCGTGATAAATACCGGCCAGCCGCTATCGCTGCATAGGTAATCAGGATGAAAATACCCAGCGAAGGCAGGTAATTCCGGTGTTCAAAATAAAGTTCAAGGTTAAGGTAAGATGATTCAAGCGTATGCCCGGCAAAAAACCATAAAACGGCAAAACTGAAAACAGTAAATCTTTTCCGGTAGACTGCCGCAGTAACGACCAGGAAAGTAATGATGATGATAGCACCCAGGGTCCACGGCGGAGATAACAACCCGTGCGAAATCGGGAAGTCATCGTGATAAATCGAAAATACGCCGGGGTTTGGAACGACAATATGTTGCAGATATTCGACCAGTATCACCGCTTCCGTCATCAGGCGCTCTGCCATGCTGAAAGGCCGCAGGTGATAGCTGGCCAGAACAGTATCGAAACCGGTGGCCAGATAAATAATTAATGCGGCCAGGGGAATGCCCAGAAAAATCCGGTTCCATTTTTGCAAAACGCGGTCTTCCGCGCGGTCTGCCAGCAAGGTTATGTTGATCACCAATATCATCAGGGGTAGTAATATTCCGTTTTCCTTGCTCAACATACCGAGCAGTGTGCAGCCCCAGACTGCAAGCCCTAACCTGACCAGGTATTTGAATTGTCTCTCATTCAGATAGCTCTCACGTATATGGAGATACAAAAACACACCCAGCAAGATAAAAAATGTTGAAAGCTGGGTCATACGCTGCACGACATAGAGGACGGTGGTGATTTGCATGGGGTGCAGCAGCCAGAGCGCTGTTACAATGAAACTGAAGGTCAGCTTTTCTCCGGGATTTAATCCCAGGTAACCGGCGAATTTCCGGCAGATCAGAAATATCAACCCGCCGCAGGCCAGATGCATGGCCAGGTTGAATGCCTTGAAAGCAAACGTGTGGTCCGGCCAGGCGCTATATTGCAGGGCGAACGTGAACAGGCTCAGCGGGCGCCCGGAAGGACCGGCAGCCCCGCTGAAAATAAAATACAGGATCCCGTTTTCACGGACAGCCGCCAGGCCACCGAGATTGTTGACATCGTCCAGCTGGAACGCACTGGACAGTGCCGGGAAATAGATGACAACAGTCAATCCCACCAGCAGGAGAAATCCGATCATTGCATATTTTATGTCGGGGTTCCTGTTCATCAGTCTGATATGATTATTAAATAAGTGTTCCTATAACCCATCTCAACATTCAACAATACAGTCACACGTTCATACAATTTCCCCTTCCCCCTCTCAGGGGGAAGGATGGGATGGGGGTTTAATATCTATGTCAACGATGACATCCACCCCCACCCCAACCCTCCCCCATCAAGGGGGAGGGAGGTTTTTCTTTAAGTTCCTCCCCATCAAGGGGGAGGGGACATTATTCCTTAGATTACAGCATTCAGTTTGCTCAATTGAATTAACTGTCCGATCGGTACAGTCTGTCATACATCAATGTATGGTTATCTGACACTATCAGTTAGATCAAATTTGAACATATCAATTCTGCACATAAAAAAGGCCGCTTGCGCGGCCTTTCTGATTACGAAGGATAAATTACCTGCAGTTGGCGGGCATGAACCTTGAATCAATCGCAAGGCCAGGAGGTGCGACCACATTAGCGCCGCATTCCCAGTCGTTGCCGCCATCATTGGATGAAATGGCAAATATACTGGTACGCAGGACTGCGGCAGCGCCAGCACCAAAGGTGGCTTCGACCTGTACCGTGTTGGTCGTGACATTGGTAAAGGCCACGCTACCTACATATTTACCGGATGTGTTACCACCAAAATCAGCCACGGTAATCACAGCAGGGGTTACAAAATCACCTCTGGCGGAATAATACTCGGCCAGAGAGGTCTTGTATTGACTGGTGAGTGACACGCCTTCAGTTACCTGGGCACGGGCGGTGTAGTCCTGATAGGACGGGATCGCAACGGCCGCGAGGATACCGATAATGGCCACCACGATCATCAGTTCGATCAGGGTAAAACCGGATTGGATATATTTAGTCATGAATTGACTCCTTTGTTGTTTTCTAATCAATTGATTGTAAAGCAAACCAAGATAACCGCCGGATGGCAAGCTATCTCTGGGCAGATCATATACAAACTCTGTGCCATGCAGACTACATAAATGTATAACATCACAAAAACAACGGGTTAATTCAACTATCTCTAATATCCTGCAGGATGACCATGAGCGGCATTGCCCCCAATGACGTCAAAATCAGACGTCCAGCGTCACATTCAGATATCCGGGGCCCTATCTCAAAATTACTTTCCGGCTCTGTTGGCGTGGAAATATGCAACAGCTCCTTCCCCCTTGAGGGGGAGGGTATTTAATTTTGACACCGTTTCTATTTGCCCCGTGCCAGCACGTGTTTGTGCAGTATCTCAATTTCAATCGGCAACGGACTGTTCCCGAACAACGGTCCGCTATGCCGGTTAAAGCTCTCCATGAACTCTTCGTCCCGGCCCTGCATGAACAGGCCCAGCAGTTGCAGGGCCAGCAGATATTGTTGTTCTTCACGCAGCGTATCCTCCGGCTGTGCCAGCAGGCGTTGTGTGAGGTAGATGACCTGCTCATGACCTTCAGCAGTAACAGCGCTGATCAGTTCGAGCCAGTGTAGCTTGGACTCAGGGAGGCCCGCCGGGCATTCGGGCCGGATGTGTTCAATAATATTTTCCATTTCACCACTGCTTAAATAGGGCAAGGTTGATTGCACCAATTCATATAATTGGCGTATCCACAGATTTTCCTGACCGGGATCAGGGCAATTTCTGGCTACATAGCGCATATATTCGACATTAAGCATATCAACTTCCCTGGTTTCAGAATCCTTTATTTCATGCCTTGTGATTTGCCGCAGTATTTCCCGGGCCTTTCCGGCATACATGGTATAATTGTATTCGTTGAACAGGCTGACATCAGTTGCATCAAAAGAAGTTGATCGAAGCAGATATCGAATCACCGGTACGGGTGAACGTTTAAGGTTAGCCAGCAAGGTAACTGATTCATGCATGAATCTTGCTTTGGGCGCATACAAATCCAGAATCGGGAAATAATCTGAATTCGCTTGTATGCCCTGTCTGGCATATACAGGTTCCAGTAACCAGCGATCGGCCAGATGCCGCACTTCGAAATCCTGCAGGCTGTTCATTCCAAGCCTGGATAATTCTTTCTGCATGGCATCCACTTTGAATATATCATCCCGTATATCCCCGACATGGCCCCGGGGACTGGCAACAATTACTACATCGAAATTATTAGTGGCGAAAATACGGAAATCGGCAAAATGTTCTGACAATGCCTTAAGTACGGAAAAAACCAGCGTGCTGTTCATTTCATAAAGGTGCATCCATTGCACCAGATACCCGTCATGATGCAGTGACTTTTTAATACGTTCGTAAAATTCGCGCGTGTACAGACTGGATACGCCGCTGACCCAGGGATTTGAAGGTTCGGAGATAATCAGATCATACTTTTCCTGGCTGAGTGAAAAAAATGTTTTGGCGTCTTCCACATGGATGAGACTGCGCGGATCAGTAAATACCAGCCCTGTTTTGGGCCTGAAATATCGAGCGGCTGCAACCATCTCTGATTCTATCTCTATCGTATCCAGTTGCTGTATGCCGGGCCACAACAAAACCGTATGCGAGGTCATGCCTGAACCGATGCCGATATTCGCCACTTTTCTGGCGTCCGGATGTATGGCGAGAGGAATAGCCCCAAGCAGCGTCTGGGTGATCTCATCACCAATTGGTATACCTTGCACACCTTTACCCATGTAAACAGAGGCGTCGGGCTTGCCATTGGTATACAGGATCTGGACATCGTTCTTATCCCTGAGAACAGTGACAGTCGATGTTTTGCCGTCCCGCTGGGAGATAACCCGCGTATCGTCCGGTTGCGTGGTCCGCCCATGGCGGAAAACGCTGGAACTCATGCGCTTCGGATCCAGTTCCGAGAGCAAGGCAATGAATAAAAATACACAGGATGACAAAACAATCATGGCGATTCGCCTTTGGCTTGCTCCAGCGTAAAGTAATAAAGTGAACCCGAGCATCATATCTATGCCGCTGCCAGCCAGCATTGATCCCTTCAGCCCCAGGACCGGCATTCCGAAAAATATGACAAACATGATTCCGCTGATGGCTCCCAGCATATTACTGACATAAATATGACTGACACTCTGCTCGCCATAATTGTTCTTCAACAAGATCAGTGTGAATAACGGCAACGTCATGCCCGCGAGAAAAGTGGCCGGCAACATGACAATCAGGGCAATGAAGTGACTTCCCAGGTTAAACAGAAGATAACTTTCCTCGTTTACGTTCAGAGCCCGGACTAGAAAACCCATGATGTCAAACGTATGGTCATAGAGAACCAGCGTACTGAGCGCGACCAGCCCCATCAGTATCTGGACAAAGGCCCCGAACCGAAGCGGACTATCCAGCCTGTCTACCCTGTTGCGTATCCACAGCCCGCCAAAGGCAAGGCCCGTGATAAAAGCACTCAGCATCAATTCAAACGCATGGGTACTGGCGCCCAGCACCATACTTAACATGCGTATCCAGACCAGTTCATAGATAAAAGACGCGGTACCGGTCAGGAATGACGCCCACAGAATCAGTTGCGGAATACTTCTGCCTGAGTCCTGTCTCCCGGGTGGGGCCGTTGATAACCCGCCTTTTGCAATCAGATAAACAACAACCGCGATCAAAATATTGATAATTCCTGCCGTCAGAATGGTCCCGGGCATACCGACCCGGGCGATAAGATAAAAACCACTGACCAGTACACCAACAGCAGCGCCGATGCTGTTGCCAAAATACAGCAATGATATCGATCTGCCCGGCAGTTCCGGATGCATACGCAAAAGACCATTGGTCATCAGGGGAAATGTGGCGCCAAGTAATATGGATTGCGGGAGTATCAGTATTGCGCCCACCGTCCACTTATATAACTGGACCATTCCCGGCCCCGCCAGGGCGGGGATCACATGTGTGAATGAGGTATTCATGATCCATTGAAAGATGTCATGGAAAAACAGCCCCATGATACCAATGAGCATTTCCACCAGTGCATAGGCGTAAAGCAGGTTCAGATTTCTGAATAAAACCTTCCCGGCCAGCCAGGCGCCGATTGCCATACCGCCCATGAATATTGTCAGTACCAGTGCCTGCGCATATGCAGCATGGCCCAGAAACAGTTTCAGGTAATGGGACCAGATGGATTCGTATATCAATCCGGCAAAACCGGATATGACAAACAGGAAAAATAATATTCTGTATTTAATCAGTTGGGACATTCAGTTGATCACTTATAATGACAAAAGCATTTTCTGAGATGGATTTTCCGGGTGTGGCCATAATCTGAGTGATGATTGAAAATTGGTCCGTGCTGATTCTTTGTTGTCCACACGCAAATTATAGATGCCATTATAATAATCAAGCCTGGCCCGATCTTTTTTTGTAATAGCCTGCTCCTGATATTCCCTGGCCTGCCTGAAATATTCATCCAGTTCGGCCTGACTGGTTTCCGGTTTATTCAATGCAAATTGAATCCTGTTTAATACTCCCTGATAATTCGCACAGGTAAAATCTGATACATTTTTCAGAACATCCGGAGTTATTTCGTCCTGTTCTGAATAAGTTGCGTTCAATATCAATTTACAATAATCGGACAAGACCAGATTGTAGTGCATCCTGTCCCACAAATTTACCGGGCTGTATTTATCTGCCCAGAATTCCAGAAACTTCAGATGGGCAGGTAATATATTTAATCGTTCCTCACCAACCGGCAATTTTTTATCTGCCCTGGTATAAAATCCATATCGGTCCTGTGCATAATCGTTTGGAAAGTCATTTGCATAATAAACCGGCCGGTCTGTATCGCGGATAAAATCATTAATGAGAGTTTTCAATTCATCGGCTTCAAGCTGATAAGGCCGGTAAAGTCTGTCATTAATATAGATATATCTTCCGGTATAAACAGTGACATCCGGCCTCACTCCCTCGACTGCATTCATATACCTTACAGGTCCGTCGATGTTATCGGCATTTGCATAAAATACCGCATCAGGCTCCAGAGTATTAAGCACAATCATCGCATAATCTGCCGCCATGAAATCATTTCTTCTGAAATTATACGGAGCATTCACAATAAAGGTGCCACCGATAACCAGCACTGTGACAGCTGCGGCAAGAAAATTCTGCCTGACCAGTCTGTTTTTTTGCGCAATCTGGTCAACAATAAATTTTATTCCGAATACGGCCCACAGCGCAGCCATGACATAACTGATTAACGGATAAACCTGGAACAGGGCCCGCTGAAACAGTTCATAATCAACCCCCCGGATCAATATCAGCACAATAGTGCTGCCGAGATAAGCGAATGTCATGGACAATGCCAGCTTCCCCGGCTTTTTTATCCAGTGCCAGAGGACACCCGTGACTGTAAATATCACACCGACAGGGCCAAATTGAACTGCTGTTTCCCTGAGGACAAACAACGAGAACATCCATTTATCCAGCCAGCCGGCAGTGAGACTGTGATCGGCCTCACTATAGGGTTGCCGGCTGACATAAAACCAGAAATCCTGCCATGATTGAATCGGCCCGTAAAAACTGTATTCCGGCACTGCATGCGAACGCCACACCAGCCATACATAAGGCAATAATCCCAGCAGGAAGAAAGGAATAAATTTTAAAATATTTCTGATCAGAATTTCCCTGGCCGGCCACATTAATACCAGCAATGCCGGGGTCGAGAGGAGGATAAGCGGCCAGTGATTGCTCAATGCAAGACCATAGATGAAGGCCAGCCATCTGCAATAAAAAACCTGCTGCTCTTTTTTTGCAGCAGCACAATGCAATGCCAGAATAAACAACAGTAAAAACAGCAGTACATTCAGGGTGTAGACTTCAGCAATAATCGCCTGCGACCAGAATGTTCTCGATAAACCCAGACCCAGTGCCGCTGCATAGGCATAGATGCGATCCTCGAACAAACAGCGCGCCAGGTACCAGAGACAGACACAAGCCAGGCCACCCAGAAAGGCACTGGCCAGATGCACCCTGAAGGCAACACTGCCCACCGGCAACCAGGTAAATAAATGACTGAACATGACAAACAGGGGATAACCCGGCGGATGGGTAATACTATTGAAATATGCCGCCAGGACAAAAAATCCATCGTCTTCCAGCACCACGGTGCCAGGCATACTCCAGAGATAGACCAAGATCAGTAGCAGGAAAACCGAAACAAGATGGGGACTGTCCTGGCGTATTGAATGGTGCTTGAACGCGATCATTTAAATAATCTCTGAATAAGGTGTCATTTCGAGTGCAGCGAGAAATCCGCCGTAGGCGTCCCGAACATCGTGAGGGATCTTTTGGAGATCTCTCCTTTTGGTCGAGACAAGGATTTCCCGGCCGCTGCTCCAGGCGCGACTCTACCTCCTCCATCCATGGAGTCGTCCCGGTGGTCGAAATGACAATCCAGACTTAAACAGGGTTTCCATAATTGAATTCTGGCTAGAACCTATCCAGCTAATATAACACGCCGTTGCTGCAGTCTGGTGAACAGGGCGGCAAACAGATAACAGGCAGCAACCACCCACAACAGGTTCCGGAACCCGATTAACAATGACAGATATTCCAGACCGCCACCAGCCACAGCGCCGAGCAGGTTCCAGCCGAAAGCACGTGTACTTTCATCCGTGTCCTTGAATTCCCGGCTGAAGATAAGATTGGCAAAAAAGATTGGCAGGAACATGAATAAGGTACCCAGCATGAAACGGGTAAGCACAGATTCAAAATTAAGAAAGACAGCAGGAGGTACCAGATAGGCCACCGTCAGGCAGACAAACAGACTGATATAAAGTGGCAGTCTGACACGTATATTAAATCGTTGCACCAGGAGATTCGCCACCAGTACCGAAATCAGTATGCCGGCAAAGGCAGCAGAGTTAACCAGCCAGGTCGTGCCAAACAATAATGAAAAGAAAGCGAGGCTCTTGGTCTCCAGTAACAGAAATGCCATGCCCATAAAGAAAAAGGGGAAATCAGGTTGACTCAGCGTGCCCGCAGGGGCGATGAAATACACGCCCAGCACGGACGCCAGTAGAAACAGTCCGATCATGCCAATATATAGCCAGTGTATGCCCGGTTTTTGCATATAGACAAACGGCCAGTCATCCGTCGCCAGTTTTTCAAAACCGCCGCGTTGATAATCAGAGCCGCCAATCTCCGGTCCCACCAGGAGCATGGTAGTGGGGCCATCGGTTACTATCAATGGGGGTTTCCCGAAGACTTCCTCGGTTGCCGTTGCGATCTTGCTGATCAGCCATTCCCATCGGTACTGGTTGTACATCGCAAATACACCCTGTGGTTTCAGGTGTTGCCGGACATCGGCAAATGCCTCCTGGGTAAACAGAAATGATTCCAGTCTGACGCTGTTCATACCTGACAGTCGCATAAGTGAATCCGGCAAGGCAAAGATTATCAGATCGTATTTCTTTTCTGTGTTTTTAAGAAACTGTCTGCCGTCTGCGGCATAAACAATTACCCGGTTGTCTGCGTAGGGACGGTCCGGATGATACTTCTCCCCTATTTCGATGATGCGGGAATCGATCTCGACCGCGTCAATATTGTGTGCTCCATACGACAGACCTACCGCAACATCAGCACCGGATCCTGCACCGATGATCAGCACATCATCATGAGGCAGCGCAGCTTTCTGCATGATCTTGTACGGATAACCATAATAATGGTCCCTTGCGCTGGCGGCCGGGTGCATGAACTGGTGTAGTATGCCATTGGCGAATATAATGCCCGGTTCCTGTTCATCGCCCTGCACCACATCCAGCCGTTGATAGGCAGACCATATTGTTAAAGCGCCCGATTGCGCGCTCAATAACAGAATGCAAACACCGCTTACGGCTACAATCACATTAATAGCAGCCAGTCTGGTCCCTGCACTGTCCGAACATAAATATCCGATGAGTAATAATAATCCGCCAGTCATTGTCCAGATGACCGGACTGCTGGCCACCAGGCTCTGCAGGGAAAACATAGCTATGCCAATCAGGCTGCCAAGAATATCCAGCGAATAGGCGCGGAGAGGCTGGAAGTGCATGAAGGCGAGCGCGATGCGCCGGCCGATACACATCAGGAATACAACAGTGGAAAAAAAAAGTATCAGCAGGAGGAATGCGCCGGGCAGTCCGGCGCGGCCCTTGATATTGCCGAAAAAAAACAGACCGAAGTGGTTCTTCAATATTTCCACGTCAAACTGTGAGACCAGGACCAGTGAAAACAAAAAGACCAGTGATAATGGAAGGTAAATATCAAAATCGACCTTCCTGCGTGCGCTCAGAAATCCCAGTCCCAGGCCGACGAACGAAGATATCAGAATAAAGTTACTGAAATAGCCGAGATATAATACCTGTGCTGCCGTGAAGCGGATAATTGCCAACTCAAAATATAATGCCGCCGCAGAAAAGGCAACCAGCTCAATTGTTCTGTGATTAAATTTTGATGTCATATGCCTGGTAAGAAGATATATTCCTGATAGTTTTTTTATGCGGTCTGAATGACTTTCTATCTATCAATTAAACGAGAACCATACCTCAATTTATGGCCTAATTTTATCAAAGGAGATTCATAATAACGAAATGATAGTTCTGCCAAAACCAGGGTAATTAAAAGTGCAGAGAGAGTAATAAATGCCTCGCCATAATTCGATATTCTTGGTGGATAATTCCCGTTCATTGCGTGCACTGTTGCGCTTATTCCCTGGTGTAAAAGATAAATACCATATGATCTGGAGCCCAACCAACACAGAAATGAGTTTCTCAAAATTCCGGCCTGAGGTGCCCCCTGATATATCGTAGCCAACAAAATAAATACAACATAGAAAATCGCAAATACAAAATGGTTAATAACGTCTCCGGTCTGCGTCACCAGAAAAGTAAGATATGCGATTATTAGTAGCAATATAAAGAAGGTGGTTATAACCAGATGGCAATATTTTTGTGTGAATTCCAGAAATCCATTCCTTCTTACCAGCCATGCCAATAATACCCCCGACATCAATGAATCCGCCCGGCAGAAAGTATAGATATAGCTGCCCATGCCATCAACAAGGTAGCGAGCTACCGGACTACCAATGATCATGATTACCAGTATCGGGATAAACCATTTCCCCCTGATATAAAAAACAAGAAATGGAAGGACCAGATAAAATTGCTCCTCTATAGCAAGGGACCATGTGACACCCAACCAATCTGAACCAAATCCGCCTCCTCCCATCAAGTAATTTTGTGTAAATGTGACATACGTCCAGAGTGGATATGGATCATTAAACAACCAGCGCAATCCAGAAGGTACAATTTTTGATAAAATGACAAATAATAAAAGCACCATGAAATAAAGCGGAAATATTCTGCATATGCGTCTTATAAAAAATGTGCTGAAATAGTGACTGCGACCGCGCTGATCAAGGAGTATACCTCCTATTAAAAACCCGGAAAGCACAAAGAACAAATCAACACCACTCCAGGTGAGTGCACTCATGTATCTGAAATAATACAACAGCGTTCCATCCTGAACCCATAGTTGAGTTGCAAAATAATGCCATATCAGAACCAGTGCTATGGCGACTCCACGTATCCCGTCCAGTTCAATAATCTTTTTCATTGTTTTTGTATCAAAAAGATTTCCCCATGCATGGTGAAATGCAAAAATTCTGTTGGTATTGAAATCTGTCTGAATCTACCTGGATTTATCCCCGTTTATTCTCCATGTAAACGTTGCAGTGGCCGCATAATTCCAGACTGCGCCGGCAACAGCACCCAGCGTTCCTGCCAGCCACCAGGGGAAAGACTTGCCAAATAAAAGATCTGCTACAGCCACATTGATAATGGCCCCCAATGTACAGGCCAGATAAAAACTTAACAGGCCGCGTACAAAAGCAACACCCTTTAGCTTCCTGTCCGGATAGGTAAAATAATTATTGAGTATGTAATTGCTGGTCATGGCAATCAGTGTTGCTGAAGCCTGTGCATAAATAAATTCGATATCCAGAAAACGATAAAAAAACCACAATGCGCATAAATGTACGAAAATGCCGCTGAACCCAACCGTGGCAAATGAAATGAATCGGGCCGGCAGTATACGTCCTATCAGTTTATAGACAACAAGCGTTATAAATTCCCAGATAACGATAAAACTGAGTTTACTTTCTCCTTGCGTACGCTGGCGCATGACATAGGGCAACTCCCTGAATTTGACCGAAGGCCCGGCCGTTACCAGAATATCCAGGAGAATCTTGAAACCTTTGCCTGATAACTTGCGCATGACCTTTTCAAAAAAAGATCGGCGTAACATGAAATAACCACTCATGGGATCATGCACCTGTTGCCTCAGCGCCAGCCCCGAAAGCAGGGTCGCTGTACGGCTGACCCATACCCTGTGTTTTGACAATTGACCTGTGCCGCCTCCCGTTATGTAACGGCTGCCGATCACCAGATCGAGATTGCCGGTTTTTAACGTATTCAACATGGCGGGCAACAGGCTTTCGTCATGCTGCATGTCTGCATCTATCACCGCAATATACGGCGAGGCACTGGATAAAATGCCTTCGATACAGGCAGATGACAGACCCCTGCGGTTGATACGCTGGATGCACCTGACCCTGGCATCTTTTTTCGCTATCTCCCTGACCAGTTCTGCTGTTTTATCAGATGAATCATCATCTACAAAAACAATTTCCCACAACAGATCCTGAAGTGACGCATTTAATGCATCCAGCATTGGCTTGATATTGTCCCGTTCATTATAGGTAGGGACCACAATGGTGAGTTCAGTTTCCAATCGATTCCAGCCTTGTTTATTATTATGATAAATACTATTAAAGGAACCTCAGATTAAGTTGTTATTGTCATTTCGACCGTAGGGACGCCTGCATGGAAGCAGGCGGTAGAACCACGTCGGGAACAGTGGTCGAGAAATCTCGCAGTTATTTGTTTTTGTTTTACATTTTTAACTACAGATTTCTCGCTTTGCTCGAAATGACACCTTAATCAGAGGTTCCTTAAATATATGGAGTATTAATCCAGGCCAAGTTTTTCCAGACGGTAGCGCAAGGCCCTGAGTGTGATCCCCAATTGTCTGGCGGCTGCAGTCTTGTTCCAGCGGGTCTTTCCCAGTGCATCAAGAATGGTCTGTTTTTCAATATCACCCAGATAGGAATCCAGCGCCGCAGTTTTCTTTTCCTTAATATTATTGTTTTCATTAATGACACTCTCACTGAGTTGTGGCAGTTGCAGATCCATGGCTGTAATCATATTGCCATCACATAAAGTAATGGCACGATGCAGGATATTCTCCAGTTCCCGGATATTACCGGGAAAGTAATAGGCCTGCAGTGCAGACCTGGCATCTTCAGACAGTTCAGGCATGTGCATTCCTGATTCTTCTGCATAGCTTTGCAGGATGTATGCAATTAATAATGGCAGATCTTTTTTACGATCCCGTAATGGCGGAATCTGTAATTCAATGACGTTGATGCGATAGAACAAGTCCTGCCGGAACCTGCCTGCCTTGACCATATCCGACAGGCTGCTATGAGTTGCACTGAGTATACGGACATCAACCGGTAGTTCCCTGTTTGCCCCAACCGGTCGTATGGATTTTTCCTGGATAGTACGCAGTAACTTGACTTGCATATGCAGTGGTAATTCTGCTATCTCGTCAAAAAACAGTGTCCCACCCTGTGCCGCCTGAAACAGTCCTTCCTTATCGGCGACAGCGCCGGTAAAACTACCTTTCTTATGACCGAAAAATTCACTTTCCATCAGTTCATGCGGGATAGCACCACAATTTACCGGGATAAATGGATGGTCTGCACGTGGGCCCTGTTCGTGGATCATCCTTGCCACCAGTTCTTTCCCCGTGCCGGATTCACCACTGATATAGACAGGAGCCTGACTGCGTGCGAGTTTGGATATGGTGTTCCGTATGTTGCGTGTCGCCTTGCTATTTCCAATAAATGTGCGCGCCGATTCAGTCTGCCCCTTGTTCAGGCGCAAGGCACTGGTAACCAGTGTTCGCAGTGATACCAGATCGACCGGTTTGGTCAGAAAATCGAAGGCGCCCGATTTAAGTGCCTGAATGGCCGATTCCATACTGCCATGTGCCGTAATGACTGCAATCGGCATGTTGGGATAATGGTCTTGTACAAAATCTACAAATTCGACACCATCTCCATCCGGAAGGCGCATGTCTGTAAGACAGATATCAAAGTCCTGTTGCTTCAATAAAATCCTGGCAGCGGCCAGATCTCCTGCACAACGGCAATTCACATCCATACGTTTCAGCGTGATCTCCAGCAATTCGCGGATATCAGGCTCATCGTCAATGACCAATGCACACGGTGTATTCATCAGATCACATTATGTTGTTTTTGCATATGTGGAAAATGAATTCTGAAACAGCAACCAGCAGTTGAATTATGATACAAATTAAGTGCCACCTGGTTGGCTTCACACAGCTCACTGGCAATATACAGACCTAAACCGGTACCCATAGGATTGGTCGTGAAGAATGGTTCAAACAAATGCTCCAGTACCTCTTCCTTTATTCCCGACCCATGATCCAGAATATCAATATAGGCCCTTTGAGAATCTTTTTTAACACCACAATGTAATTCAAGGAGTATGTTGCCCGTGCTGTATTGAATTGCGTTATCGGCCAGGTTCCAGAGCACCTGATATAATTGACTGGAATCCATCCGGACCATTATATCCTCCGGTTTGATTGAAGATCTCACTTTCTCCTTTGGGATATTTTTCCTTGCAGTGAATTCATTGATGAAATCTTTAAGCCATGGTTTTATCTCAATTATTTGTGGAGTTGCTGGTTCACGGCGGCTGATATGTTGCACATTTTCGATAATAGTATTCACGCGACGCGACTGGTCCATGATGATCTCGACTAACCTGTTGTTCTCATTGTTGATCTGCCCTGCTTCTGATAACAACTGGCTTGCATGAGTAATTGCCCCCAGGGGATTACGCACTTCATGGGCAATACTGGCTGCAAGTCTGCCCAGGGATGCCAGTTTCATCTGTTGTGCCCTTTGCCGCATTAAGGCAACGTCTTCCAGAAATATGAGTATTCCGAATTTTTTATCCGGCTTTAACTGGGTAAATGATACCTGTATATCCACTTCACCTCTGGTGGGCTTGATGATCACGTTATGCTTGCCATCACCATCCAGCCATTTTCTTAATTTGCCTATAATTTCCGGTGCGATATCAGCAATAGGCCGGTTATTTATATTTTCATGCAATCCCAACAGCATACGTGCCGACTCATTTGACAACCGGATACGATACCCATCATCCAGAACAATGATACCAGCTTGCATGCGCTGTACGATAATCTCATTGAGTCGCGCCAGGCTTTCAAGATCAACCTCCTGCTGTTTGACCAGGGCCTCACTTTTTTCCACACGGGCGGCGAGAATATGGCCAAGAATCGCCGTTGCGAAAAAGGTAATTCCCAGCAATCCGGCATGGGTATAATTGGGAGGAGGATAATAACGGAAAAATTGCAGATAAACTTCCTGGCTGAGCACTGCCAATGCAGCAATTGCAGCGAACAATATTGCAATCCGCCCCGCACACAGAATACTGCCTCCGGCAACAGCAATGATCAGTAACATTCCGAAACCACTGTCGAGTCCATTACTGGCATACATCATCAGGCTGATGGCAATAATATCTATCAGAACATGGACTGCAACCTGCATCTTGTAAAGCGGAATCTGCATACTGATTACAACTGCGATGACTATTGAGGCAAACAGATAGCCATGCGCTACAAATGCAAAGAATCTCTGATCATATATCCCCAGTGGTTCAGGTAACTGGCCGATCCAGATCAACCCGACAAACAGCAGCGAAATGAGAAAGCGGTATAAATTGAAATATTGCAGAGCACGCCAGCTAGTGTCGATTTGCATTCCCGGTTTATGCAACACTTGTTTCATTCTGAATCTTTATGAGCCTGTTTCTCGTAGTGATCAGGTGAACAATAATAATTATTCTCTCTGAAATATGCGTTTTGTTTTATAGTATAGACGTCGCAATATGCACAACGAACCATATGGGTCGTTTCAAGAGATTTTCTGCTGCCGAAATCTCTCTTGTCTGTCAGTTTTCTTATCAAGCGGTAGAGTAGCCAGATGATAAACGCAAGAAATAATAATCGTAAAAATGACATTATTCATACCACCCGGATTCAATCCATCGGCGTGGATTATTAAATATCGGTTCCATTACCTGTTGGAGTTGGTTATATTTTCAGTCAAGTGCTGACAATTATCATACTAAACCATAACACACCTTGCTTTAAGGTCTTCAATATTAAGGGCTAATAATGAACCTTCACGAATACCAGGCCAAGAAACTGTTTGTCGAATATGGTATCCCGGTGCCACCCGGCAAGCTTGCCCATTCCGTTAAAGAAGCCTTGCGAAATGCGGCTGAACTCAAGGGCGAGGGTTGGGTTGTCAAGGCCCAGGTACATGCCGGCGGACGTGGTAAGGCGGGAGGAGTAAAACTGGCGCACAGCATGGGTGAGCTTGAAGATATTGTCCGTAACATGCTGGGCAAACAACTGGTTACCAAACAGTCAGCCCCCACAGGCCAACCTGTAAACTGCGTGCTGGTACAAAGTATGGCTGCTATCGCTGCCGAGTATTACCTCGGCCTTGTGGTCGATCGGGCATCGAAGCGTATTGCGATAATCGCCTCCAGTGCCGGCGGTATGGATATAGAGGAAGTCGCGGCAACCCGGCCTGACAAGATTTTCAATACCATAATTGACCCCCTCCTCGGGGTTCAGGGTTTCCAGTCACGCCGTATCGGTTATGCTCTTGGTTTGAATGGAGACCAGCAAAAACAACTGCACAAGATTATCAAGGCCCTTTATCAACTTTTCATGGACAAGGACCTGAGTCTGATTGAAATCAATCCCCTGATGTTGAACAAGGCTGGCAATCTGGAGGCCCTGGATGCAAAAGTTTCTATCGATGACAACGCCTTGTTCAGGCAGGCCAACCTGGAAGAATGGCGTGATTCCAGTCAGGAAGATGAGAAAGAGAGTATTGCCAAGCGCTACGATCTGAACTACGTCACACTGGACGGCAATATCGCTTGTATGGTTAACGGTGCCGGACTGGCCATGGCAACGATGGATATCATCAAGTTACATGGTGGAGAACCTGCCAATTTTCTGGATGTTGGCGGAGGTGCGACTGCAGAAAAAGTGGCAGAGGCGTTCAAGCTGATTGTCACCGATAAGAAGGTTAAAGCCATACTGGTCAATATTTTTGGTGGCATTGTCCGTTGTGACCTGATTGCTGAAGGTGTAATCAAGGCCATCCAGGAAGTGGGCGTCAATGTTCCGGTTGTCGTAAGGCTGGAAGGAACAAATGTCGAAGCAGGGAAAAAAACACTCGCCGGGAGCAAGTTAAAAATCATTTCCGCCGATGATCTGGCTGATGCTGCAACCAAAGCCGTTGCTGCTGCCGGAGCAAAACAACAATGAGCATCCTGATCAATAAAAACACAAAAATCATAGTCCAGGGTTTTACCGGGCGGCAGGGGCGAACCGGAAAATGGAAAAGACACTTAACGTGTCTTTGGATGCAATACTTCCCTGTATTGCACCCTTATGGGCAGCTAACGCTGCCAAAATCTGCTCCCGGCAGATTTTTCACCGGTGACAAATTCGATTGGATCGAATTTGGACAGCCGCAGGCTGCTCGAAGGGCGAACACCAAGGATGGTGTGAGTCAACGACTTAGGGATGGACAGGCAGGTGGAAGCACCAGGGACGGTAAATGCCATGTTCCAAACATCAACAAATTAATCCGGGAATAAATTTATATGAGTATTCTCATCGACAAAAATACCCGGGTTATTGTTCAGGGTTTTACCGGACGGCAGGGAACATTTCATGCCCAACAGGCCATCGATTACGGCACGCAGGTTATGGGAGGTGTTACACCTGGACGCGGTGGTGAGAAACATCTGAACCGTCCTGTATTTAATACAGCGCATGAGGCCGTTGCAAAAACCGGGGCAGATGCCAGCTTGATCATGGTACCTGCTGCATTTGCAGCAGAATCAATTACCGAGGCAATTGACGCCGGGATAAAGATTGTTATTTGTATCACAGAAGGTATACCCGTACTGGATATGCTGAAGGTACGTGCCTATCTGGAGCGGTGCCCGGATGTGCGTCTGGTTGGCCCGAATTGCCCGGGAGTGATTACACCGGGACAATGCAAGATCGGGATCATGCCCGGTAATATCCACAAGCCTGGTTGCGTCGGTATTGTCTCACGTTCCGGTACACTGACCTATGAAGCTGTCCATCAGACTACATTAAACGGACTTGGGCAAAGTACCTGCGTCGGTATAGGCGGTGACCCGATCCACGGTGTAAATTTTATTGATTGCCTTGCACTCTTTGAACAAGACCCGGATACGAAAGGCATTATCATGGTGGGTGAAATTGGTGGAACTGCTGAAGAAGAGGCTGCTGCATTTATTAATGCCAACGTTACGAAACCGGTTGTCGGTTATATTGCCGGTGTTACAGCGCCACCGGGCAAACGTATGGGGCATGCCGGTGCCATCATCTCTGGTGGCAAGGGTACTGCCAATGATAAATTCGCAGCACTGGAAGCAGCCAATGTCACGACCGTGCGTTCACCCGCGGAACTTGGTGCAAGTATTGCCAGAAAACTCTCGCCATGATTTTTACTGCCGCCAGTAATACACAAAAACACCTGATATAGTCCGGGGTAACCTAATTCACTTAAATTGACTGATGTGACGCGATATTCCATCCTTTTTATAGTGCACTATCGGTCACTCAACAAAATTAATACTGTTGATCCTTATACATTATAATGGCAAACGGCCGTTCTTTTGCCTGTTAACCTGCAAGGGATACAAAAGTTAAAAACACGCATATGTCCGGTAAAAACATTCGTATAGCTCTGGCGCAGATTAATACCATCGTTGGTGATATTAAACGCAACACTGAAATGGTGATCAACCATTCCATAAAGGCGCGCGATTCATTTGCTTCAGACATCATTATTTTCCCTGAACTTGCAATTACCGGTTATCCACCTGAAGACCTTTTATACAGGGCAGCTTTTTATGCACAGATAAAAAATGCATTAAATGAACTAACCGGTGCTGTAAGTGGTATTGATATTATTATTGGTAGCCCGCACAAAAAGGACAGCCATACCTACAATGCTTGCAGCCTGATACGAGATGGGAAAATCAGGCAAACGTATGTTAAACAATATTTGCCTAATTACGGTGTATTTGATGAAAAACGCTATTTCGAAGCGGGCACCGAAAATTGTGTTTTTGATTTGAAAGGCATACCCACTGCCCTGAGTATCTGTGAAGATATCTGGGACAGGTCAGTTTGCGAACAAGCCGCTAAAGCTGGCGCAAAATTGATGATCAATATCAACGCCTCTCCTTATCACATCGACAAAATCAGTTTACGCAAACAGATATTAAAACAGCGCGTGGCCGAGTCTGGTTTGAATATTGTTTATGTGAATCTTGTCGGCGGACAGGACGAACTGGTATTTGATGGTGGCTCCATGGCTGTCGATAGTCAGGGCAATATTGTTTTCCAGGCACCACAATTCGAGGAAGGGCTTTATATCATCGAATTTTCTGCCAATGGAAATGGCCGGTTTTCTACACCCTTTGAATATCCAAAACAGGATTTTTCCAGAGAAGAAGCCATCTATCAGGCGCTGGTACTCGGGGTGAGAGATTATGTTCAAAAAAACGGATTCAGTGGTGCCATTATTGGTCTTTCCGGCGGTATTGATTCAGCCTTGACACTCTGCATAGCTGTAGATGCCTTGGGGAAGAACAATGTAGAAGCGATAATCATGCCATCACGTTACACTTCAGCAATGAGTATGGAAGATGCAGAGGTTATGTCCAAACTGCTGGGGGTCAAGGCAAACACCATTTCCATAGAAAAACCTTTTGCTGCCTTTACTGAAAGCCTGCAACCGGTCTTTGCCAACCTGCCGCCGGACACCACAGAAGAAAATATCCAGTCCAGATGCCGGGGTATTTTGCTGATGGCAATCTCGAATAAAACCGGCAAGCTGGTACTGACTACAGGCAACAAGAGCGAAATGTCGGTTGGTTATGCAACACTTTATGGTGATATGGCAGGTGGTTTCGCGCCGTTAAAAGATGTCAGTAAAACGTTGGTGTACAAACTCAGCAACTGGCGTAACCAGCAGTCACATGACATTCCACAGCGGATTATAGACCGCCCTCCCACCGCAGAATTAAGAGAAAACCAATTGGACCAGGATTCACTGCCACTTTATGACATTCTTGACCCGGTACTGGAACGCTATATCGAGCAGGATCAAAGTCCGGAAGAAATTATCAAGACCGGATTTGATCCGGAAACAGTAAAAAAAGTTGTGATGATGGTGGATAGAAATGAATACAAGCGGCGACAGGCAGCACCCGGGGTCAGGATCACCCAGCGCGCTTTCGGCCGTGACCGCCGTTATCCGATTACTTCAGGTTATCGTGAATAAACAACTTGCAAGTTCAGAACTACAGGGCTGGTATTACCTGACGACTATTTCCCTGACTTCATAAATGCCCGGATGGTTGGGGTAGTTTATCTCCAGCACCCTGATCGCATCATCGGAGAGATCATTCATTTCCATCACCTTGTAAGCCTTGGCCATAATCACCAACGCCTCAGGTATCGCGGGTGTTCTCGGGTATTTTTCTACGACATATTTTGCGCGATTGATCGCAGCTATAAACGCCCCGCGACGCATATAGTAACTGGCTACATTTACTTCATGGTCAGCGAGTTGATTACGCAAAAACACCATACGCAGCCGGGCATCATCTGCATACTGGCTATCGGGAAACAACCTCGCCATTTCCGAGAAATCCTGAAAGGCCTTGAGCGCTGAGTCCGAATCCCGTTGAGCAGCATCAATCGGCAGATAGCGTTCAGTAAACCCCTTGCCCCGGTTGAAATTGGCAAGCCCCTTCAAGTAATAGGCATAATCAACATGCGCATTCTGGGGATAAAGTTTGATAAACCGGTTTGCTGCCGAAATAGAAGCATCTGGCTCGTCATTCTTGAAATAGGCATAGGCCAGATCCAGCAAGGCCTGCTGGCCATAAACCCCGAACGGGAAGCGTCCTTCCAGCTTTTCATAGAGTTCAACTGCCTTGGTATAGTTACCGGAATCCAGTTGACCCCTGGCCTCGGCATAAAGGCGTTCGGCGGTCCAATCTTGAGTATAATCTTCCTTGTCCTGAAAATAGGAACACCCTGCACAAAGCAGGATACAAATAAGGATTATTACTCTTGACATAACAACAGAATATTCAATTTAGCCTGTCGGGTAAAGAAATCGATTAAAATAACGTATTCTTAAATATACTGCTTATCACGATTAATTGCATACAGAGATGACCAAACTCATACACCTGACAGCAAAAATACCGGAAGACCTGGCTGGTAAACGCCTGGACCAGGCTTTGGCAATTTTGTTTCAGGATCATTCACGTGCACGTCTGCAGGAATGGATTCGTAGTGGTGAAGTGCAGTTGAATTATCAGGCTGTAAGCCAGCGTCAGCGGGTTAAAGGCGGAGAGCATATTGAGATTAAAGCCAGTTTTAAACCGCAGGAAAATTCCACTGCTGAAGATATTCCCCTGCAGATCATATATGAAGATGTACAACTTCTGGTTCTGAACAAGCCTCCCGGACTGGTGGTACATCCGGGTGCCGGCAACAGGGAACATACGATCCTGAACGCCTTGTTACATCATGACCCCGGACTGAAAGTTGTCCCGCGTGCAGGAATCGTACACCGCCTGGATAAGGACACCTCCGGCGTTATGATCATTGCTCGCAGTCCCGAGGTACATACTTTTCTTGTAGCACAATTACAGGCACGAAATATCAAACGTGAATATCAGGCTATTGTCAGTGGTGTCATGACAGCAGGCGGAAGTGTAGATCAACCCATAGGACGGCATCCCAGAAAACGTACACAGATGGCTGTGCAGGATCATGGCAAAGCGGCCGTGACACATTTCCGGATCATCAAAAAATACCGATCACATACGCATATCCGTTTGCAACTGGAAACCGGGCGTACACATCAGATACGCGTGCATATGGCCTGGTTGAAATACCCGCTTGTGGGTGACCCGGTTTATGCCGGCCGTGCACACTTGCCCAGGGGTGCAAGTCAGCCATTGATTAACATGCTGCAAACTTTTCCACGCCAGGCACTGCATGCGTGCGCAATCACCCTGCAACACCCTCATACTGGAGAAATGCTGACCTGTGAGGCGCCATTGCCCGAAGATATGCAAAAACTTCTCGAAGCGCTGGATAAGGATGCCACAGACTCCCGATAATGTCCGCTGGATCCCGGCTGACTGGCCTGCGCCGAAACACATATATGCTGGCACCACCACGCGCATCGGTGGCTGTTCACTGGGAACATATTCCTCGATGAATCTTGCCAGCCATGTTGATGACAACCCGGGACATGTCTCACAAAACCGCATACTTCTGGGCGAACGGTTATCACTGCCAGATGAGCCTTTATGGCTACAACAGATACACGGCAACAAAGTCATCAACCTGGCAACAGAAAACATCAATCAACCCGCTGATGGTGCATACACCAATAAACAGAATCAAATATGCGTAGTATTGACTGCCGATTGTCTGCCGTTGTTGTTATGTAATACGGCCGGTACAGAAATTGCGGCCATACATACCGGCTGGCGCGGTTTCAGTGGCAATATTATCAGCAACACATTAAATGCATTCGCGACAAGACCACAGGAACTCATGGCCTGGATAGGGCCTAATATCAGCGCCAATCACTACGAAGTCGGTGAAGAAGTCCGTACCGCCTGCCTGAAAATAATCAATGATCCGGGTGGGGCCTTTAAGCCGGGCCGCCCAGGACACTGGTTTGCAGACATGCAGATGCTGGTCAGGCAACAACTGTTGTGCGCAGGAATACAGGACACCTACGGGGGGGAATATTGCACCTATACTGACTATCAGCATTTTTATTCTTATCGCCGGGATGGTATTACCGGCCGGGTTGCCAGCCTCATATGGATGAATCATCCCTGATCTTGGGCTAAGCTTGTTACAAGAAACGGGAATAATCGTGCCCTGCTCTCACTAATAATTACAAGATAAAGGTATTTCCTATGGCCAGCAAAAAACCTTATTCCTTCAGCGCCAGTGTCAACCATATGGTTGACCGGGCCTTCAAGGTTCTGGATATTGATCCGGGCGTTGCCAATGATATTAAAGCCTGCAGTGCCGTGCTCCAGGTCAAATTCCCGGTCAACATCAAAGGCAAGATCGAGGTCTTTACAGGCTGGCGTGCAACACATAGTACTCATCGCCTCCCTTCCAAGGGCGGCATCCGTTATGCACCGATAGTCGATCAGGATGAAGTCGAGGCCCTGGCGGCACTGATGACCTACAAGTGTGCCATCGTTGATGTTCCTTTTGGCGGTTCCAAGGGCGGTCTGTTAATAGACCCCAGAAATTACACTCGTGATGAATTGCAGTTGATCACCCGCCGTTTCACCCGTGAACTGGTGCGCAAGGGTTTTCTGAGCCCGGCAACCAATGTCCCGGCACCCGATGTCGGTACTGGTGAACGTGAGATGGCATGGATCATGGACACCTATAAACACCTGCATCCGGAAGATATTGATTACCAGGGTTGTGTTACCGGCAAACCGGTACACCATGGCGGGATCCGCGGGCGTACTGAAGCTACCGGTCGTGGCGTGGTTTACGCGTTACGCGAGTTCTTCCGTCACCCGGCTGATATGAAATCGGCCGGTCTTTCCGGTGGTCTGGAAGATAAACGGATTGTAATCCAGGGTCTGGGAAATGTCGGATATCATGCTGCAAAACTTCTGCAGGAAGAAGACAAGGCCCTAATCATAGCCATCATCGAACGTGATGGTGCACTGGTTAATGATGCTGGTTTTTCTATAGAACATGTTCGGCAATATATGAATGAACATGACGGGTGTATTAAGGGTTTTCCGGATGCAGTCTACTCAGAAAACGGAAACAAAGCACTGGAAATGACCTGCGATATCCTGATCCCGGCTGCAATGGAGAGCGTGATTACTGCTGACAATGCAGAAAAAATCAAGACCAGGCTCATATGTGAAGCAGCCAATGGACCGGTGACCTTCGAGGCAGATGAGATTCTGAACAAACGTGGCATCACGATCCTGCCAGACGCTTATGCCAATGCCGGTGGGGTGACTGTTTCGTATTTTGAGTGGATACGAAATCTTTCGCACATCCGTTTTGGGCGTATGGAACGCCGTTATGATGAAATACGTGGCCGGCATGTGATCAGTGCCATCGAATCACTCACCGGCCGTGAAGTGCCTGACTGGCTGGAGGCTGAAATAGTACGTGGTGCTGATGAACTGGATCTGGTGCGATCCGGGCTGGACGATACCATGCGGCTTGCCTACCAGCAGATCAGTGAAGCTAAAAACAGTAATAAAAAAATCAGGGATTTCCGCACGGCGGCTTATGTTTTAGCAGTATCGAAGATATCCCGCTCCTATCAGGTCATTGGAGTGTATTAAAATTGGTGATTGGTGATGATGTGCAGGATGCACAAATGCCGCGAGCGCAGGACGACATACAGGGATGTATTAGTGTCGCGAGAAGCAGGATGCTGGGAGCGACTGCGCAGGAGCGGCGGGTGATTGGCAAAGATTATGTCGATTTTCTTACAAATTACTAATGACTAATCACCAATTACTAATTACTGTATAACACTTGAATACTTTCCTCCCTGCCCATATTTAGTGAATATCTCATTTTATAAAGCAGGTTTCGACAATGCGTTTTGACAAATTAACTTCCAAATTCCAGATGGCGCTCGCTGATGCCCAGAGTCTGGCACTCGGCCGTGATCAACAATTCATTGAACCTGCGCATGTAATGATTGCCCTGCTTGATCAGGAAGGCGGCGGCATGCGCCATGTTTTGACCAAAGCCGGTATCAATAATAATCAGTTCAGAGCGAAGCTTGGACAGGCACTGGACCGCCTGCCGCAGATTCAGGGAGCAGCTGGCGAGGTACATATCTCGAAAGACCTGGAAAAACTGCTGAATCTCACCGATAAATATGCCCAGAACCGCAAGGACCAATACATCTCCAGTGAACTGTTCGCACTGGCCGCTCTGGAAGACAAAGGAGAACTGGGCCGGATATTCCGTGAGTCCGGCGCAGAGAAAAAACGCATTGAAGATGCGATTGATTCCATACGCGGTGGCCAGTCTGTCCAGGACCAAAATGCCGAGGAAAACCGTCAGGCACTGGAAAAATATACCATAGATCTCACTGCCCGCGCCGAACAGGGCAAACTTGATCCGGTGATAGGCCGTGATGACGAGATCCGGCGCACCATTCAGGTCCTGCAACGCCGTACCAAGAATAATCCGGTGCTGATTGGCGAACCTGGTGTCGGTAAAACAGCGATTGTCGAAGGTCTGGCCCAGCGGATTATTAATGGTGAAGTCCCTGAGGCATTGAAACAAAAACGTCTGTTGTCGCTGGATATGGGTGCGCTGATTGCCGGCGCCAAATTCCGCGGTGAATTTGAAGAACGTCTCAAGGCCGTGCTTAACGATCTGATAAAACAGGAAGGAAAAATCATCCTGTTCATTGATGAAGTCCATACTATGGTTGGTGCCGGCAAGGCTGAGGGCGCCATGGACGCCGGGAATATGCTCAAGCCAGCACTGTCCCGCGGTGAATTGCATTGTATCGGCGCCACAACACTGAATGAATACCGTGACAATATTGAAAAGGATGCTGCACTTGAACGGCGCTTCCAGAAGGTCCTCGTGATTGAACCAAGTATTGAAGACACGATTGCCATCCTGCGTGGACTGAAAGAACGTTATGAAGTCCATCATAACGTGCAGATTACCGACCCGGCTATAGTTGCTGCAGCCACGCTCTCATATCGTTATATCACTGACCGGCAGTTACCTGACAAGGCCATCGACCTGATAGACGAATCGGCCAGCCGCATATCGATCGAGATCAATTCAAAACCGGAATCCATGGATCGCCTCGAACGCCGTTTGATCCAGATGAAAATCGAGCGGGAGGCGTTGAAAAAAGAAACTGATGAGGCATCAAAGAAACGTCTGAAGAACCTTGAGGAGGAGATAAAAAAAGTAGAACGTGAATTTTCAAATCTGGAGGAAATCTGGGTGGCTGAAAAAGCCACATTGCAGGGCACTCATCACATTAAGGAAAAGCTTGAACGTGCCCGCATTGAATTTGAAACTGCCAGACGTGCGGGTGATCTGAATCGCATGTCAGAACTGCAATACGGAATTATTCCAGAACTGGAAAAACAGCTTAACCAGGCCAGCAAGACCGATATACAGGGCATGAAGTTGCTCAGAAACAAGGTCACAGAAAATGAGATCGCCGAGGTGGTCTCAAAGTGGACCGGCATACCTGTATCAAAAATGTTGCAGGGTGAACGTGAGAAACTTCTGCAAATGGAAGATTTCCTGCATCAGCGTGTTGTAGGTCAGGATGAGGCCATTAAGGCGGTTTCTGATGCCATCCGCCGTTCGCGTGCAGGGCTTGCTGATCCGAACCGGCCAAGCGGAGTATTCATGTTTCTGGGGCCAACGGGCGTAGGTAAGACAGAACTGTGTAAAACACTGGCTGAATTTCTGTTTGACACTGAAGAAGCCATGGTCCGTGTCGACATGTCTGAATACATGGAAAAACATGCTGTAGCCAGACTGATAGGTGCACCGCCGGGTTATGTAGGTTTTGAGCAAGGCGGATATCTCACTGAAGCCGTACGCCGCAAACCTTACAGTTTGATATTGCTGGATGAAGTGGAAAAGGCCCATCCGGATGTATTCAATGTCCTGCTACAGGTATTTGATGACGGCAGACTGACTGATGGACACGGCCGCACAGTAAACTTCCGGAATACGGTTATAGTCATGACATCCAATCTTGGTTCGGATCGTATCCGGGAAATGCCGGCTGGCAGTAATTATGAGATGATGAAAAACACTGTACTTGATGTTGTTTCAAGTCATTTCCGTCCCGAGTTTATTAACCGTATTGATGATCTTGTGGTATTTCACAGCCTGCGGGATGAACAGGTCAGGGCCATTGCCAACATTCAGATTAAGCACCTGACAGACCGGCTGTCTGAACAAAATATCTCTATCAATATCACGCCTGCAGCCATGGCCTGGTTGGGGGACGTAGGTTTTGATCCCGTTTATGGGGCAAGACCCCTGAAACGCGCCATCCAGAACCATGTAGAGACACCTTTGGCCAAGGCCATTTTGGCCGGACAATTCATGCCTGGAGATATTATCAAGGTCGATCTGGTTAAGGATGGTCTCAAATTCAGCAAATAACACGAGAGATACCTGGATATTGTTGCGATGCAGCACAATCTTGATGTTTTATTCATGAGGCGGGTTAGTATCTTCCGGTAAAACCCCTTTCAAGTGGAAAACTGTTGGTAATTTCCTCCATATAATCTAATATTTAGACGTTAAAGTTTCTAAATATGAATAAAAATCACAATGGCAGCGACAACATCTAAAATCCAACTGGGCGGCCTGGCAAGAAAGCTGGTTATGGACGGGCTGCTTGATGAAGCTACAGCCCAACAGGCATTTCAAAGCGCATTAAGGGAAAAAACTCCATTTGTTTCCTATCTGGTGACTAACAAGCTTGCTCCCAGCAACAAGATTGCCTTAGCAGCTTCACAGGAGTTCGGCGTACCTTTACTGGATATCAATGCATTAGAGTTGGATCCTGACATCACCAAACTTATCAAGGAAGACCTGATAAAAAAACATCATTCGTTACCTATATTCAAACGCGGGAAACGCCTCAATGTCGCAGTTTCCGATCCAACCAATCTTCAAGCCCTTGATGAGATTAAATTTGCGGTAGGCATGGGCACCGATGCCATTCTGGTGGAAGAAGACAAATTAGCCAAGGCCATAGATAAGGCACTGGAAGCTGCAGAAGACGGTTTGGGTAATATGGAAGATGATGATGGGCTGGAAGGACTGGATGATCTGGATGTTGCTGATGATAGCACTACCCAGCCACAGGATGATTCTGAGATAGATGATGCGCCGGTCGTACGTTTCGTTAACAAGGTAATGCTGGACGCTATCAAGAAAGGGGCGTCTGATTTGCATTTCGAACCCTATGAAAAGATATACCGGGTACGTTTCCGCATCGACGGTGTGCTTGAGGAAGTTGCCAGACCACCGCTCATCCTTTCGCAAAAGATTGCGGCCCGCATCAAGGTCATGTCGCGTCTGGATGTCTCGGAACGGCGTGTCCCCCAGGATGGGCGTATTAAACTCAAACTCTCCAAGTCCAAATCCATCGATTTTCGCGTCAGTACCTGCCCGACCTTGTTCGGTGAAAAAGCGGTTTTGCGTATCCTGAATTCCGATGCTGCCGCATTGCAGATCGACCAGCTGGGATATGAAGATTTCCAGAAAGAACTGTTCCTCAAAAACCTGAATAAACCTTATGGCATGTTTCTGGTCACCGGTCCCACCGGTAGCGGCAAAACAGTTTCACTCTATTCCGGGATCAATATCCTGAACCAGGCAGACGTTAATATCTCGACCGCAGAGGACCCGGTTGAAATCAACCTCCCGGGGGTGAACCAGGTGCAGATCGATGAGCGTACCGGCATGACATTTCCCAAGGCATTGAAGGCCTTTCTACGCCAGGACCCGGACATTATCCTGGTTGGGGAAATTCGCGACCTGGAAACAGGCTCCATTGCAGTAAAGGCCGCACAAACCGGACACATGGTGATGTCCACACTCCACACCAATGATGGCCCGCAGACCCTGACACGTCTACAGGATATGGGTATACAAGCCTTTGCCGTAGCGACTTCGATCAACCTGATCACCGGACAGCGCCTGTGCCGCAAACTACACCCTGATTACAGGGTAAAGATTGATATGCCGAAGGAGGCCATGGTGAAGGAAGGATTCCGCGAAGAATGGATAGAAAAGGGTATCACAATTTATGGTGCCGGTGATGGGGGCGCGGAGTGCCCGAGTGGTTACAAGGGTCGTGCCGGTATCTATCAGGTCTTGCCAATCTCAGATGCCATGAAACGGTTGATCATTGAAGGGGCCAATGCCGTCCAACTTGCTGATCAGGCCCTTAAAGAAGGCATATGGGATCTACGCACATCAGGATTGAAGAAGGTCGTGGACGGTATCACCAGTCTTGCCGAAGTTAACCGCGTAACTATAGAGTAAAAATTATGGCTGAAGCTGCAAAATCGGTAATGTATGCATGGGAAGGCACGGACAAACAGGGCAAGCGTGTCAAAGGCGAAATGACCGGGCAGAGCGATGCATTGGTCAAAGCGGTTTTACGCAGACAGGGAATTAACCCACTTAAAGTCAAGAAAAAACCTAAACCCATCCTCGGTGGTGGCCGTGGAAAAAAGATTACACCCAAAGATATCACTGTATTCAGCCGTCAGTTGGCCACCATGATGTCTTCCGGTGTCCCGCTGGTGCAGGCGTTTGAGATCGTTGGCCGGGGACACGATAATGCCAACATGCAGGACCTGATCCTGGGCATCAAGGCAGATGTAGAAGCGGGCGGGCAACTGACTGACGCACTGCGCAAGCGTCCCCTGCAATTCAATGCCCTGTACTGCAACCTGGTTGAGGCAGGTGAACATGCCGGTATCCTTGAGGGAATTTTACACAAGATTGCCAGTTATATGGAAAAGACTGAGGCCCTGAAATCCAAGATCAAGGCCGCACTGTTTTATCCGGCCGCGGTGATTGTGGTTGCATTTGTCATCGTAACCATATTGATGATCTTCGTAATCCCGCAATTTCAGGAATTGTTCTCCAGTTTTGGTGCTGATCTGCCTGCACTGACAACAATGATCATCAATATATCCAAATGGTTCCAGGAATACTGGTGGTTGTTAGGTCTGGGCATAGCCGGTGCCGTGGTAGGATTTCTTGAGGCCAGAAAACGCTCCCAGGCCTTCGGCCATTTTCTGGACCGGATGTCTCTTAAAATACCCATCATCGGTATGATTCTGGAAAAAGCAGCCATCGCACGCTATGCCAGAACGCTGGAAACCATGTTTGCTGCCGGTACACCACTGGTAGAGGCCATGAATTCGGTGGCAGGAGCATGTGGTAACATTATATTTTACGAGGCCTGTATAAAAATCAGGGATGAGATTTCTACAGGTACTCAACTACAGGCAGCTATGCGGGACACCCAGTTATTTCCCAATATGGTGATTCAAATGGTCGCCATTGGTGAGGAATCCGGTGCTATTGACACCATGCTCGGGAAAGTGGCTGATTGGTATGAGCAAGAGGTGGATGATGCTGTTGAAGCATTAACCAGCTTGCTGGAACCCATGATTATGGCCTTCCTGGGGGTTGTTATCGGCGGCCTGGTAATCGGCATGTATCTGCCGATCTTCAAGATGGGTTCTGTTGTCTAGGCAATTATCAAACTGTTGATCCTGGAACGGGATCAACAACTTTAAGATTTTTATAAACAGACCTAACCCCTGCATAAACACATCATCGTGTTATTAATTTAAAAACTATCGTTCAAGTGTATCTATCTATTTACTTCGAAATATATCCAGGTGTCTTTATTTTGTTGATGGCAGTTCTGGGCTTGTTGGTAGGCAGCTTCATTAATGTAGTAATTTACAGATTACCCATCATGATGGAACGTGAGTGGCGATCACAATGCCAATCATTATTCGGGAATCCGGATGATTTAAACAAATGTCCCGATGAACCATTTAATCTAATTACACCCAGGTCAAGTTGCCCCCATTGTCATAGTTTGATCAAAGCAATCAACAATATTCCTGTCATCAGTTATTTGTTGCTGAAGGGCAAATGCAGTAATTGCAATAATAAAATTTCACTGCGTTATCCATTTATTGAACTGCTGACCGGTCTATTCACCGGTTTTATTGCCTGGCATTTTGGTTATAACCTTCAGACATTGTTCGCCGTTATACTTACATGGTCACTGATATGTCTAAGCATGATTGATTTCGACCATCAGCTGTTACCTGACGATATCATCCTGCCGTTACTGTGGCTGGGTCTTGCGTGTAATATCTTCAATCTGTTTACAGACATTTATTCCAGTTTAATCGGGGCAATGCTTGGTTATGGAATACTCTGGATAATTTTCTTAAGTTTCAAAACACTTACCGGCAAGGAAGGGATGGGTTATGGTGATTTTAAATTACTCGCCATGTTAGGTGCATGGCTGGGGTGGGAGATGCTGCCTTTAATTGTTCTGCTGTCGTCCATGCTTGGGTCTGTTATTGGTGTTTCGCTTATACTCACTGGCAAACAGGGTAGAAGTAAACCCATCCCATTCGGACCTTACCTTGCAGTTGCCGGCTGGATTGCACTGATTTGGGGGCAAGAAATCACGGATATTTACCTGAAACTGTTATAGACGTTCATGGGAAATATATTACGCATAGGCCTGACTGGTGGCATAGGAAGCGGGAAAAGTACGGCTTGTATGATTTTTGCTGAACTGGGTGTACCAGTTATTGATGCTGACCAGATTGCACATCAGTTATCCGCCAGAGGAGAGCCAGCATATCTGGCAATTACCAGATTGTTTGGTGACAAAGTAGTCCGTACGGATGGTGAACTGGACCGGGCCAAGCTCCGAAAAATCGTATTTGAGGATGATAACGCCAGACATAAACTGGAAGGCATTTTACATCCATTAATCTATAATGAGATTGATAAACAGGTATCACAACTTAAAAAAAACTATTGCATAATCTGTATACCCCTGTTGATTGAAACCGGGGCTACTGGCAAAGTAGACAGAATCCTCGTTATTGATGCTACCGAAGAACAACAGGTTATTCGTGCAAGCCATCGTGACAGTATTGACAATAAGACAATTACGAAAATTATAAGCGCACAGGTTTCACGAAAAAAACGATTAAGTTTCGCTCATGATATTATCCATAACGACGGTGATATTGAATCATTCAAACATCAGATATATAAATTAAATGAAAAATATAAAATTGCTTCCGAAAGTAATTAAATCTTATAGATCTGTTTGCCAGGACGATAACCGGATTTGATAACGGTATTCCTGTGCAGATTAGAATCATATATGAACAACCATTGAATGAAAGGATAAGGACTTTTCTGCGGCTTGAACATCTGTTCAAGATAACCAACCATCATATAAATAGTTCCAGTGAATGGGATAATCGCGCTGCCATAACAAATCTGCTTAATATAGCGGATATCATGACAAGATCCGATATAAAATCAGATTTAATAAAAGAACTTGACCGCCACCTTTCAACATTGAATACTCTGGCAGTTAACCCAAATGTCGATCAGGATCGTTTGGCAAGTATTATTGAGAATATTATCAGTATCCTGGATTCCCTCAAAAAACCATCTTGCCAGCCTGGACAAAATATTAAACAGGATGAATTTATTACATCAATAAAACAACGTAATATCATTCCAGGAGGTTCATGTAACTTTGATCTCCCAAATTATCACTATTGGTTACATAAGCAGATTGATGACCGTCTGAATGATATCAATCATTGGTATGGCGATCTGATAATTGTGCATGATGGACTGAAGCTGGCGCTGAATATGATAAGAAACAGCGCTAACCCGGTAACTGAACAAGCACCATCAGGCTTTTTTCAGAAACCTATTGAATCGAATATATCATGTCAATTAATAAGAATATTCCTTCCCGTGGAAAGTAAGTTATATCCCGAGATTAGTGGCGGCAAGCACCGCTTCACAGTAAGATTTATGGAACAATCATCAACAAAATCACGTCCTGTACAAACCCATGATAATGTAGAATTCGAACTCCACTGTTGTATATTATAGAACCTATCTCAGCATTCCACGCGGTCGCGACGGTGGGGTTTGCGGGAGAGGGCAAGAAGCGAGGAGAGAAGTTTGGTTGTTCCAAATAAGCGACGAGCGACACAGTCATGTGCCGCAAACACCCCGTCCCTGCGGGTTGCGCGCCCCAAGCCCGCAGCCTGCGTTAATCGGCTTGGCGATAGCTACTACTATCACCTGCGCCTCGCGCCTTGCCTGCGGGCTTGGGGTGTAGCAACGCGGCTCGCGGGGAATATTGAGATAGGTTCTAAATAATGCAAATCAAATGTCCTCAGTGCGATAAACCAGTTGTATATTCAAGCACAAATCAATGGCGTCCATTTTGTAGTGAACGTTGCAAATTAATCGATTTGGGTGACTGGATAGATGGGAAAAAACATATATCAGATGATATATCATCCCTGGAAACACAAGTGGATGACGTCAGGGAATCTAAACATTAATACAATTTCTGATAACGTCTTCCGGTTTATTTGACGACCAGACACCGCTTAACATTGCAATACCCTGTGCACCATTGTTCCAGGCCCTGGTCATATGCACAGGGAGCATACCACCCAATGCATAAACCGGTATGTTGGCAAGTCCGGCCAACTCTGAAAATTTTTTCCATCCCATAGGTTTGGCATCCGGATGGCTGGCCGTGAATTCAACCGGGGAAAGAACTGCAAAATCTACCCCTATTCTTTCAGCATGCACCATTTCATCCTGATTATGACAAGAAGCAGAAACCCAGAAACTCCTCTCAAGCGGCCGTTGATTCAACTGTAACAACCTGACACTGTTCAAGTGTACGCCATGGGCCTTGAGAGCTACTGCTATCGCAGGTGTTGAATTCAGGAGAAGTTTTGCATTGTATGCATTGCAAATTGATAATACTCTCGTGATTACTTCAGAATGGTTCTTATATATATCTTCATGGCAACGGAGCTGCAATAACCTTGTTCCTGCCACAATGCATTTTTCTATCCCTGTAATAAACATATCCATCCTGTCTCCTGCCGGACCAGGACTGATCAGATACAATGCCGGTAATTGTATTGCTTTTACGATCATTGCATTGGCTGGTAATAATTTTACTTCGTGCAAATTATTCCTGCAGCACCATTGAATCAACTGGCCTTCCTTTCCATACGGTATTCCTTTCCATTCCTGTATTAACCAGACATTTAATATCACAGATTTATCAGGATATTCATAAAATAACCTGATAAACGGGCGGGCCTTAATAACAATCAGGCCCAGTTCCTCCAGTAGTTCCCTGCTCAATGCAGTATTGATATCCTCATCCAGCTCCTGCTTTCCTCCGGGGAATTCCCATAACCCGCCTTGATGTACATCAGGGGGTCTTTTCGCCAGTAAAACCTCACCTGTATTATTGGTAATTACTCCAACCACAATCTGGACGGCTTCTGGTGGCATCTAGACCAAAATTATTTTATATAATATTTTCTGTACTTGCTGCAATAAACAACATGCTCATCGGCCTTGATTCATTCATTTCAATCTCAGGTGCGGTACTCTGCATTTATCCTGACATAATCATATGAAAAATCACATGTCCAGAATTGCTGGCTTTCAGTCCCGCAATTCAGATCTACAGTGATAGTAATTTCCTCCTTCTGAAATATAGCCTTTCCTTCCGATTCTGTATAATCCGGAGATAATTCACCATGTTCAATGATACAAACATTATCTATATAAATTGCAATTTTTCTGATATCCGGATTTTCAAGCCCGGCGCGCCCGATTGCAGCCAGTATTCTTCCCCAATTAGGATCAGAGGCAAACAATGCAGTTTTTACAAGCGGAGAATGTGCGATCGCCGCAGCTACTTTCAGACATTCTTCAGTATCAAAACCATTCCGGATGTCCAGCGTAACAAATTTCGTTGCGCCCTCCCCGTCCCTGACAATAGCCTGGGCCAGGTATACACATATATCAGTAATTGCCTCACGGAATTCAACGGCGGTATCACTATTCAACGAATCAATCACCGGTATACCGGATTTGCCTGTTGCCATTAATATACATGCATCATTAGTTGATGTATCGCCATCCACACTAATGCGATTAAACGATCTATTGACTGCATGCATCAGAATTTCATTCAGAATATCCGTGTTGACTGAGGCATCTGTACCAATAAATGCCAGCATGGTCGCCATATCAGGCCTGATCATGCCAGAACCTTTGGCGATACCAGTAAAGGAGATCTGCTGATTACCGATAGTGACCTGTCTGGAAATAGTCTTGGTAACAGTGTCTGTAGTTAATATTGCCCTGTTTACATCCAGCCAATTATCTTCAGAGAGCTGTTCAAGCAACCCGGGTATTGCATTGCATATTTTATCAACCGGCAGTGGCTCTCCAATCACACCTGTTGAAAAAGGTAATATGGCCTCCTTTTTACAACCGCACAAGTTAGCCAGATAATTACATGTTTCTATTGCAGCATCGTATCCTGCCTTACCCAGACCGGCATTGGCATTGCCTGCATTAATCAGGAGAAATGACGGGGAATCATTATCCAGATGTTTCTTTGCAACGGTTACAGGCGCTGCACAAAAGATATTACGTGTAAATACAGCGGCAACTGTTGTACCTAGTTCACACGCTATAAGGGCAAGATCCGGACGTTGTTTTTTGTAAATCCCGGCTGAACACGCAGCCAGTTTCAATCCCTTTATTGGAAGGAGATCAGTATTTTCCTTTAGCCCGACTGCCATTTATATCTATCAGTTATTTTCTGGCCGGATTAACTCAATTTTCCATGACAATGCTTGTATTTCTTGCCGGAACCACAGGGACACAACTCATTCCTGCCTATTTTCCGTTGCCCACGGACATATGGCTCAGGGGTAGTTGATTCATTAGTATCATTACTCAATGCGTTTTGTGCGGCGGGATGATTATATTTTATATTTTCAGGCAGTTTATGTTGGTGCTCTGCTGCATCAATATCCTGTTCACTCCTTACCTGAACCTTTGACAGAAAACGTACTAAATCAAGTTTGATATTATTGAGCATTACCACAAACAGATCAAACGCCTCCCGTTTATACTCCTGTTTCGGATTTTTTGCGGCATAACTGCGCAGATGTATCCCCTGCCTTAATTGATCCATTGCAATCAGATGGTCCTTCCAATGTCTGTCCAGAATATCCAGCATCACCTGTTTTTCCAGTCGCCGCATGATGTCAGAACCAACAATCTGTTCCTTTTCATTTGCGGAATTATGTGAAAAATCAATAATTTTTTCACGTATTGATTCCATATGTAATGCACTATTCTTTTCCAGCCAATCCGCAATATCTATAGTTAACCCAAGCTCTCGTTCCAGTGCCCCACTCAAACCATCAATATCCCACATCTCGTCAATACTGCCAGGCGGCATGTAAGTGTCAATTATCTGGTTAACTACATCTTCCCGTATCAAATGAATATTTTCAGAGATATCTTCCTCTTCAAGTAAATCGTTTCGCTGTTGATAGATAACCTTGCGTTGATCATTTGCAACATCGTCAAATTCCAACAGGTGTTTTCTTATATCAAAATTATGTGCCTCGACCTTGCGCTGGGCATTTTCTATGGCCTTACTGACTAATGTAGATTCAATTGCTTCACTGTCTTCCATTCCCAGTTTCTGCATAATTGCGGTAATCCTGTCAGAAGCAAAAATCCGCATCAAATTATCTTCCAGAGACAGATAAAACCTGCCTGAACCCGGATCACCCTGCCTGCCAGAACGGCCACGTAATTGATTGTCTATACGCCTTGATTCGTGGCGTTCGGTACCGATAATGTGTAATCCTCCGCTGGCAATAACCTGATCATGGCGTTTCTGCCACTCATTCCTGATGTTATTAATTTCAGCATCATTCTTGTTTTCCAGTGCGTCAAGCTCAGCCTCAAGGTTTCCACCCAAAACAATATCGGTTCCTCTGCCGGCCATATTGGTCGCTATTGTAACGGCACCTGGCTGGCCGGCCTGGGCTATGATCTCGGCTTCTTTCTGATGAAATTTTGCATTCAACACCTGATGCGGGATCTTTTCCTTTTTAAGAAACTCGGAAAGATATTCAGATACTTCAATTGACGCTGTTCCAACCAATGCAGGTTGTTCTTTTTTACGGCAGGACCTTATATCCTCCAGTATGGCCTTGAACTTGTCCTGCGCCTTCAGATAAACTGCATCACTGAAATCCTCACGGATCATGGGCATATGTGTAGGAACAACTATTACTTCCAGCCCGTAAATCTGCTGGAATTCATACGCCTCTGTATCTGCCGTACCAGTCATGCCTGAAAGCTTGTTATACAGGCGGAAATAATTCTGATAGGTGATTGTGGCAAGTGTCTGGTTTTCATTCTGAATCGGCACACCTTCCTTCGCCTCAATCGCCTGGTGAAGACCTTCAGACCACCGTCTGCCTGGCATGGTCCGTCCGGTAAATTCATCGACAATAACAACCTGATTATCTTTTATAATATATTCCACGTCACGATGGAACAGTGCATGTGCACGCAGGGCAGCATTCAAATGATGCAGAACAGAAATATTGACTGGATCGTAAAGGCTTTGTGTTGTGTTGATTATGTTAGTATCACGCAATAAATTCTCAACAGTCTCGTTACCTTCTTCTGTCAGATAAGCCTGTTTTGATTTCTCGTCTATAGTGTAATCACCAGGCCCGTTTTCCACTTGCTGACGTTTTAGTCTGGGGATAATTTCATTAATTCTGATATACAGATCAGATCTGTCATCAACTGCGCCGGAAATAATAAGTGGTGTCCTGGCTTCATCAATAAGGATGGAATCAACTTCATCAACAATCGCATAATTTAAAATCTGCTGAACACGTTCATTTTTGTTAAAAGCGAGATTATCGCGCAGATAATCAAAACCAAATTCATTATTGGTACCATAAGTAATATCTGCGTTATAGGCATTACGGCGTTGTTCATTTGATATGCCGGATATAATGACCCCAGTCTGCAAACCCAGGAACGAATATATTTTCCCCATCCAGGCCGCATCGCGTTGGGCAAGATAATCATTTACGGTAATTATGTGAACACCTTTGCCTTCTAGGGCATTCAGGTATGCCGTTAAAGTAGCAACCAGGGTTTTGCCTTCACCGGTACGCATCTCTGCAATATTACCATCGTGCAAGACCATGCCACCCACCAGTTGCACATCAAAATGCCGCATGCCCAAAGTACGCCTGGCTGCTTCACGAACCAGGGCAAACGCCTCTGGTAATAAATTATCCAATAACTCCCCTTGTTGCAGCCTTTTCCGATATTCAGATGTTTTTTCAGGGAATTTATCATCAGGAAGACCGCGTAACTCCTGTTCCAAAGCATTTATCTTTGTAACTATTTTGTTATACCGCTTTAGAATACGTTCATTACGGCTACCGAATATTTTTTTAATAAATTGATTAAACATACTTGATTAGGGAATTACATGATTGGAGACACGAATAGCAACATTCTATTCGCTGGGTTTCAAGATAATAATATACTAGTTTACAGATATATATTTCTTGGGATCGACGTGCTTGCCGTTTAGCGTAACTTCGAAGTGGACGTGGGTGCCGGTTGATCTGCCGGTTGACCCTATAACTGCAATTGGTTGGCCTTTTTCGACTTTATCTCCTACAACAACCAGATTATCCTTATTGTGCGCATAACGTGTAACATAACCATTACCGTGGTTTATTTCTACTAACTTACCGTAGCCACTGCGTTTTTCTGACCATGTTACAATTCCTGCGGCAACTGCTGTAACATATGTCTTTGATTTTCCAGCAAAATCTACTCCTTCGTGGAATGCCCTCTTGCCTGAAATAGGATCAGTCCGCCATCCAAACAATGATGATATCCATCCACCTTCCACCGGCGTACCTTCAGGCAAGGTTCTGTCCTGAAGGTCGTTATCCATCAACATGGACTCCATTGCAGTCAGCTTGTCATTTCTGTCAGCTAATTCATCACTCAACCGTTCAAGTTGTTCAATAAAATCAGATACCCCCAATGATTTCTCGGGATAAACCGGCTCAGGACCACCCATACCGAGAGGTTCCGAGGCACTGAAGTCAATATCATCAAGATTTGCCATAGTTGCGAGCCGCGCACCCAACGCATCCAGCCTCATGATATGACCTTGCAATTTACTCAGGCGGGCTGCCAATGCATCAAGATTGTTCTGTGCCTCCTGCTTTGCTTCGTTCACTATGGCTCGTTGCTGATCCAGTTCCTGGTGTTGGGCTAATTTTGCTTCCTGATACATCATGGCGACGGCGTTTGTAGAGTACTCAAGACTATAGTAACCACCCGCCAGGAATGCAGTTATTAACATGGATAAAAAAGCAACCACGCCTGCAACCAGCCAGTATGGGCTGAATGAAACCCTTTTGGCTCTGGATAGCTGTTTCGATAAGATAATAAGTTCCATGTCTTTTTATAAGTCTTATAATGTCAATTATTGGCCTTTATTATGTTATTTCCTATGCCTGATCGTTCCAACAACAATCCTGCAACACTTACTTCACTGCTGAAAGACAAATACAGTCTACTGGGCAGACTCTGTCAGCATGCTGAGTATCTGGCTCATCTAGATAAGAAACTGTGTCTTTTTCTTGGTTCTCCCTTGAACTCACATTACAGTGTCGCCAATTATGTAAATGACACGCTTGTTTTACATTCTGATTCTGCAGCCTGGGCCGCTAAACTCAGATATAATATTCCGGCCATATTAAGTTACATGCAAAATGAATGTAATCTTATTGCGCTAAAAACTATCCGTATTAAAATCAAACTACCTGACAATTCAGCGCAACATGAGCCTGTCATAAGAAAACCTGCGATTTCCAGCGCATCCGCCATTTTCATTAATCAGGCAGCTGCATCGATGCCTGATGATGACTTGCGTTTATCCTTGCTCAAGCTTGTCAAAAATAATCAGGATTATATTTGACTGTTTTTTTTATGTAGCAGATATTGGCTGAATAAATGAAATTGGTAAATCCATTTCATCTTTAAAGCTGACGATCTCCCACGCAGATTTATTAGCCAGTAATTCCCTAAGCAGATGATTGTTTAATTCATGTCCGGATTTATAGCCCGAAAACGAACCAATCAGACTGTGCCCTAGTAAATACAAATCGCCAATTGCATCGAGTATCTTGTGCTTGACACACTCATCTTCGTATCTGAGTCCATCATCATTCAGAATCCGGTAATCATCAACAACAACGGCGTTATCCAGACTTCCGCCTAACGCCAGATTTCTCTCCCGTAACAATTCCACTTCCCGCATAAACCCGAATGTTCTTGCGCGGCTGACTTCTTTTACAAAAGAGGTAGTGGAAAAATCTATTTCTGCACGGCAATTTTTTTCATTAAACACCGGATGATCAAATTCAATGGTGAATCCTACTTTAAAACCGTTAAAGGGTTCAAACATGGCCCATTTGTCAGGTTCATCTACACGTACTCGCTGTTTTATCCGGATAAATTGTTTGGGAGCATTCTGTTCTTCAACTCCTGCGGATTGAATCAGGAAAACAAACGGACCGGCACTGCCATCCATAATAGGAACTTCATCAGAACTCAAATCAATATAGGCATTATCAATCCCGAAACCTGCCAGTGCAGATAGGAGATGCTCAACCGTTGATATTCTGGTCTTGCCACTAATCAGCGTAGTAGAGAGTCTGGTATCACCTACGTTCTCAGGACGGGCGTGTATTTCAATAACAGGATCGAGATCAATGCGACGAAAAATGATACCGGTATTTACCGGTGCAGAACGTAGCGTAAGCATAACTTTTTTGCCAGTATGTAGACCTACGCCTGTAGCACGTATAGCGTTTTTTAGCGTGCGTTGCTTTATCATTGATTTTATTGTCCTTTTTAAGCGTAGTACAGGATATAACCTGTCCTTTTTAAGCGTAAATCAGCTTACTGTCAAGTTTGAAATACATCCCCACGCCCCCTTTGAAACCAGTCTAATCAGCCTGTCGTCTCAAAAAGGCCGGGATATCCAGATAATCCGGGTCATTTTCCAGTTTGGGACGGCCATTATTGTCCTCCGGGCCCATGCGCTGATTACGTAATGCCGTCGGCACATCAAATTCCCTGTAATCAACCCCCCCGCCAACGGCTGCCCTGACCAGTTTTACCTTGGACGCTTCTTCTCTGGCAGCCTGCCCCAGCCCTGTAGCCACAATAGTAACACGCATTTCACCACTCATCTCAGGGTCTATAACGGTTCCCACAACAACAGTCGCGTTTTCAGAGGCGAACTGTTTGACCGTATTACCCACTTCATCAAATTCACCTATGGATAAATCCATACCAGCAGTAATATTGACCAGCAAACCCCTGGCGCCGGAAAGATTCACATCTTCGAGTAATGGGCTGGAAATTGCTGCTTCTGCAGCAATCCGGGCCCGGTCTTCGCCTTGTGCCTTACCTGACCCCATCATGGCCATACCCATTTCTGACATAACAGTACGCACATCGGCAAAATCGACATTGATCAAGCCGGGCCTAGTTATCAGTTCGGCAATCCCCTGGACCGCACCAAGCAACACATCATTGGCGGCAGCAAAGGCATTCAGCAGGCTGATCTCACGGCCAAGAACTGTCAACAGTTTTTCATTCGGAATAGTTATCAGGGAATCCACAAACTGAGCTAATTCCTTGATACCCTGATCTGCAATCTGGGCACGTTTCTTACCCTCAAATAAAAATGGCCGGGTAACGACAGCAACTGTCAGTATTCCCATTTCCTTGGCCACCTGTGCAAAGATAGGGGCAGCACCGGTGCCTGTTCCCCCACCCATACCGGCATTGATAAACACCATATCAGATCCTTCAAGGACATCCATCAACCGATCGCGATCTTCCAGTGCCGCCTGCCTGCCAACTTCAGGATCCGCTCCGGCACCCAGACCTTTGGTCACATCATGACCCAGTTGCAATATGGTCTTGGCCGAGGATTTTTTCAATGCCTGTGCATCGGTATTGGCAGAGACAAATTCAACCCCTTCAATATTCGCATTGACCATATGTTCAACAGCATTCCCTCCACCACCACCGACACCAATAACCTTAATGACAGCAGTTGAATTTTCAGCATCAACGAGTTCAAACATGATTAATTCCTCCTAACATTATTTAACAATTCCCAGATTTAAAAATTACCCTGAAACCAGCTTTTCATTCTTTCCAGAACACTTTTAAACCCTTTATTCATGCGCACGGGTGACGTATGCTCCTGAATGTGTTTGCGCCCGAATAACAAAAGACCCACACCAGTTGAATAAATCGGATTTCTGACTACATCGGACAAGCCAGTGACATATTGAGGTACACCTATACGTACCGGCATATGAAAAATCTCTTCTGCAAGTTCGACTACCCCTTCCATTTTTGAGCTGCCACCGGTCAGGACAATGCCGGCAGCAATCATGTCTTCATAACCACTGCGACGCAGTTCTGCCTGTACGAAGGTAAACAGTTCTTCATAACGGGGCTCAACAACTTCAGCCAGTGTCTGTCTGGCGAGGCGTCTTGGTGCACGATCGCCTACACTTGGGACCTCAATGGTTTCTTCAGGATTTGCAAGTTGGGCCAAGGCACAGGCATATTGCACCTTGATATCTTCAGCATGTTGAGTGGGGGTGCGCAGAGCAATGGCAATGTCGTTGGTGACCTGATCTCCTGCAATCGGGATCACAGCAGTGTGTTGTATAGCACCATCCCTGAAAACCGCAATATCCGTTGTACCACCACCTGTATCTACGAGACAGACACCCAGATCCTTTTCATCCTCAGTCAGCACTGCAAGACTGGAAGCCACCTGTTCAAGAATAATATCATCCACTTCAAGACCACAGCGGCGCACACACTTGATTATATTCTGCGCCGCGCTGACGGCCCCTGTGACCATGTGTACTTTGACTTCCAGTCTGACCCCCGACATCCCAACCGGCTCTTTTACACCTTCCTGATTATCGATAACAAATTCCTGCGGCAAAATATGCAATATTTTCTGATCTGCAGGGATTGCCACGGCACTCGCCGCATCAATAACCCGATCCACATCGCCAAGCGTGACCTCATTGTCCCGTATAGCCACAATCCCGTTTGAATTCAGGCTGCGGATGTGGCTGCCGGCAATACCTGCAAAAACAGAATGGATGTTACACCCCGCCATGAGTTCAGCTTCTTCTATGGCCCGCTGTATGGAATGCACCGTTGACTCAATATTGACGACCACTCCTTTTTTAAGTCCCCGCGAACGGCTCGATCCCAGCCCGACAATTTCTACTTCATCATTGGCCGTTAATTCCCCCACTATCGCCACAACTTTCGATGTGCCGATATCCAGGCCTACTATCATTTTTCTGTCAGTTTTTTTCGCCATTTCTATAAAGCTCCGCTTTCCTGACGGATTTCCGTAACACCTTCTTTCCAATGCACGGCAAATCCATTGGGATATCGCATATCTATCATTTCTGCATCTTTAATGTTTGTTCCCAGACTCCTGGGTATAAATTCAACAAATCTGGTTACACGATCATCAAAATCCTTGCGTCCGATAACTACCTGTAATCCGTCCCCGGACTCAAACATCCAGGCCCGGCGCTCATCAAGACGCAAAACAGAGACCTGCATCGCCAGTGGCTCCAGTTGTTTTTGAAGATAAAAGTACTTGTCCATCATCATTATCTGTGATCCTTCCGGACCTTCCAGCACCGGCAGACCGGGCGGGAAAGAACTCCTGTCCGGTATAAATATTTGGCATGATCTATTGAGCAACCCGGTGTCTTTCCAGCGCGCGATTGCAACCTGTTCTGTTACAAAAACCTGCAGATTATCCGGCCAGACGCGGTGCACTGAAGCATCACGCACCCAAGGTTCAGTCAGCAAAGTATTTCGAACAGCAGTAACATCAATATTAAAAAATCCACCTGTAACTTTAGGACGAACCAGATCCTGTAATGCATTTGTTGACAGATGGCGGAATTCACCTTCAATACGCACCTGCCTGATTGGTAATGTTGCAGGATTAAGCAGGTAAAATCCGGTCCAGATCAGAAATGCAGTGAACAGCATGGCAAAGATGAGCTCGTAAAAAGTACCCTTGCGCATTACGGGCTCTGTCTCTGCAGACTGTACCTCGTTATATAACTCAGTAGTTGTATTCATTAAATGTTAAACCGCTATTTTGTCTGCCATACTCGAGTTCAATATTCCAACTACCAGATCATCAAAGCTGATCCCGGCCTGTTTTGCCGCCATCGGTACAAGACTGTGACTGGTCATCCCGGGAATCGTATTGGCCTCTATCAACCAGGGTTGGTCCTGCTCATCCATCATCAGATCGATACGCCCCCAACCACTTGCCCCTAATAAATTAAACGCGGACAAGGCCAGTTGTCCCAGTGCTTGTTCCTGTTCCGCATCCAGACCACAGGGACAGATATATTGCGTGGTTTCAGCTTCATACTTGGCCATGTAATCGTAAAATTCCCTGGGTGTTACCAGCCGGATTAACGGCAGGGCACGGCCGTTGAGCAGGGGAACAGTATATTCACTACCCGTTATCCAGCGTTCCGCCATAACACGCTGGTCAAACTTGTAAGCTGCACGCCATGCCTGTTCGAGATCATCCACATGACTTACCTTGCTGGCACCCAGGCTTGAACCTTCATGCACGGGTTTAACCATCAATGGCAATCCAAGCTCATTACAAACTGACTTCCAGTACGTGGCTGCGGACAATTCAACAAATGGCGGAGTGGGTAATCCACAGCTCTGCCATATTTTTTTGGCACGGCATTTGTCCATTGCCAATGCCGAACCCAAAACACCACTGCCTGTATAAGGAATTTGCATTATCTCCAGTGCACCCTGCATCAAACCGTCTTCACCACCCCTGCCGTGCAAGGCAATGAACACCCGGTCAAACCCGCCTTGTTCCAGTTTTTTCAAAACATCCCGTTGAACATCGATCGCGTGTGCATCTACACCTTTACGTTTCAGTGCAGAAAATACGGCCTGTCCACTTTCAAGCGAGATGTGCCGTTCTGCAGAAAGCCCTCCCATCAGCACGGCCACTTTCCCGTATTCACTCGTCTTGTATTCTTTTTTTTCACTCACCTATTACACTCACCGGTTTTTTATAAGTATTAATCCTTTGATTCACCAACTATTCTGACTTCCGGTATCAACTCAACACCAAACTGCTCCTGCACACTTTGTTGTGCAAAACTAATCAATCTTTCAATATCACTGGCAGTGGCATTACCGTGATTAATAATGAAGTTGGCATGTTTTTCCGAAATAGAGGCGTTACCGATGCGTTTACCTTTCAGGCCGCAGGCGTCGATCAATCTTGCGGCATAATCACCGGTCGGATTACGAAACACTGAACCGCAACTGGGCAAACCCGTCGGTTGTGTTGCTGAGCGTTTTTCCAGCAGATCCCGGATCCGTTGCCCGACAATTTTTTCGTGGTCTTTTTGTAACTGCAATTCTGCCGAGATAAACCATTCATCACCGGGTATCTGGACACTCCGGTAACCGATATTGAAGTCAGCAGGCAAACGGATATTGGTCATGCCGGAACGACTAAGTGTTCTTACACGGGTTACTATATTCCAGGTTTCGCCGCCAAAAGCACCGGCATTCATGGCTAAAGCACCACCCATAGTCCCTGGTATACCCGCCAGAAATTCAGCGCCGGTATATCCCTCTCTGGCGCTGCACCTTGCCACCTTTGCACAAGGGACACCGGCATCGACCTTGATCTGCCCGGAAGTGTTGATTTCGAGATTATTAAAGGCCCGGTTCAGTGCGATCACACTCCCGCGGAAACCACCATCACGGACCAACAAATTGCTGCCCAGACCCACCCATAACAGTTGTTTGTCTGCTGGAACAGATTTCAGATAGGTAATCAGATCCTCCAGATCTGCCGGTTCAAAATAATGATCAGCACTGCCGCCCGCTCGCCACGAAGTATGATCCGCCATTGGCTCGTTATATTTTAATACACCACGCAATTCTTTTATGTGTCCTGTAATCATGTCTGTTTTATTAGCAGCATGTTCATAATCGTTTTTCTCAAGCAGCATCTTTTAACCTCAATGTTACCTTCCACCAAATTGATGCATCAGTGCCGGAGCAATCGAACCGACATCCCCTGCACCGAGTACAGCAATAATGTCATTCTCTTTAACAACACCTTTCAGTAATGAATTAATATCTTCCTTATGTTCAACAAAGATCGGATCCACCTTGCCACGCATTCGGATTGCACGGCACAGTGAGCGACTGTCGGCACCCGGTATCGGTGTTTCTCCGGCGGAATAAATATCCAGCAGAAACAGTACATCCACCTCTGATAAGAGCTGTGTAAAATCTTCAAATAAATCTCTGGTACGGGTGTAACGGTGCGGTTGAAATATCAATATCAGACGATGATCCGGCCAACCGTTCTTCAGTGCTTGCAGGGTTGCAGCGATCTCACGTGGGTGATGGGCATAATCATCAATCAGTAATACTTTCTGATTTTCAATAACAATCTCACCCAGCAACTGACATCTTCTTGCGATCCCTTCGAAATTACGCAAGGCATTGATTATGGAAACTTCATCTACACCCAGTTCATGCGCGACGGCAATCGCGGCCAGCGCATTCTGAACGTTATGTTTACCGGGCAGATTTAATTCAATCTCCAGCCAATCTGTGCAATTTTTGCGCGATACCTTGAACCAGGTCTTGTTGGCATCATGTTTGATAATCTGTGCCTGGATATCTGCCTCGTAGTCAAGCCCATAGGTCAATACCGGTTTGGTGATGTTGTCCAGTATGTTGCGGATACCCTTGTCATCTATACAAACAACAGCCAGTCCATAAAACGGAATATGTTGCAGAAATTCAATGAAACTCTTTTGGAGTAAAGCATAATCACCACCGTAATTTTCAAGATGGTCGGCATCAATATTGGTGAGTACGGCAATGATCGGTTGCAGATGCAGGAAGGAAGCATCACTCTCGTCTGCCTCAGCTACCAGATATTTTCCTTTACCCAGCCGGGCATGAGATCCTGAGCTGTTCAACAGCCCGCCAATGACATAAGTTGGATCGAGGCCATCTTCTGCAAGTACACTTGCGATCAGGCTGGTCGTAGTGGTTTTCCCGTGGGTGCCGGCAATGGCTATGCCATGCTTGAAGCGCATCAATTCAGCCAGCATTTCGGCACGCGGAATGATTGGAATACGGCGCATACGTGCTTCCTTCAATTCCGGGTTGTCTTGTGCAACTGCACTGGAGAAGACCACAACATCACTGCCATTGATATGTGCCTGCGCATGCCCTTGCACAACATTAATACCGAGTCCATGCAGACGCCGTGTCACCTTGTTCTCTGACTTGTCAGAACCTGAGACTGTGTAACCGAGATTATGCAACACCTCGGCAATCCCACTCATACCAGCACCGCCGATACCGACAAAATGTATATGCTTGATGCGCCCAAGTAGCTTATCCACATTATCCGGCATAGGCGGCCTCCAGACAGTATTCAGCAACCTCACAGGTCGCCTGCGGTTTGGCCAGACTCCTTGCCTGTTGTGCCATGGACAGTAAACGATGACGCGAGTAATAGAAATCAATGAGCAGTTGGCCCAGTTTGTCACTGGTGAGATCCTGCTCCTGTACCAGCAACGCTGCGCCCTGATGACTCAAATAATGTGCATTGGCTGTCTGATGATCATCGACCGCATAAGGGAAAGGCACCAGAATAGATGCGACACCCACTGCAGATAATTCTGCAATAGTCAGTGCGCCGGACCGGCAGAACACCAGATCAGCCCACGCATAGGCCGCTGCCATATTTTCTATAAATGGCTCCAGTTGTGCCGTACAGTTCAAATCACGGTACAGTTTTTCTGTCTCGGCATAGAGCTGGCTGCCGGTCTGATGCCTGACATCCAGTTTTATTTCACCCGGCAGATTCGATAATGTTTGCGGAATAATCTGATTTAAAGCCCTTGCCCCCTGACTGCCACCCAGTACCAGCAACTTTAAATTTTCGCTACTGCCGGGTTGAATGCGCTGTTCAGGCACAGTGACTTCAACTATCTCCGCACGTACCGGATTGCCTGTAAGTATTGCCTGTATACTTTCAGGAAAGGTACCGGGAAAGGCCTGCATGACTGAATGTGCCAACGGCGCAAGCAAACGGTTAGTGAGACCGGCAATAGCATTCTGTTCATGGATACACAGCGGGATACGCATCAACCATGCGGCAATACCTCCAGGTCCGCTGACAAATCCTCCCATACCGAGAATCACTGCCGGTTTTAACCGCATGAAGATGACTATCGCCTGCATCAATGCCATGCCGAGAATGAAAGGGGACTGCAACCATTTCAACAATCCATTGCCGCGCAGACCACTGACATTAATGGTCAACAGGGAATAACCTTTTGCAGGAACGATGCGTGCTTCCAGGCCTTTTTTTGTTCCCAGCCAGAACAGGGGGATTTGTTTTTTATGCAGATAATCCGCGACTGCCAGTGCCGGATAAACATGGCCACCTGTGCCACCTGCCATAATCAATACCGGTTTACGTGGCATAGATCCCTCCATTTTTATAACCCTGCATGTTCGGGATCGATATCCGGCGGATCTGTCTGTTTTCGAGGTCTATGCGTAACAGCAAGGCCAGTAAAATGCAGGTAATGATGATACTGTTGCCACCATAACTCAGTAAGGGCAGTGTTAATCCCTTGGTGGGTAACATGCCCATATTGACCCCGATATTGATAAAGGCCTGGATACCGATAATCAAACCGATACCATTGGCAATATTGGCAGCAAACGGTTTGCCGCTGCTCTCCGCTACCTGGGCAATAACAAAGGTCCGCCAGACCACGAAACAGAACAGCAGAATGACCAGCAGACTTCCAATCAGACCCAGTTCTTCTGCCAGCACGGCGAAGACGAAATCAGTATGTGCTTCCGGTAAATAAAATAATTTCTGGATACTGCTGCCCAGACCCACACCGAACCAGTCACCCCGGCCAAAGGCTATCAATGCCTGGGTCAGCTGGAACCCGGTATTGAACGGATCCTGCCAGGGATCAATGAAACTAATCAGCCGTTGCATCCGGTAGGGTGAAAGAACGGCAAGGCTGATCAGCGCGGCGGCGGCCACCAGCATCCAGGCGAAAAACCGGCTCAACGGGACACCCCCCATGAACATCATACCGAGTACGGTGATGAACATGACTACACACGCACCATAATCAGGTTCCAGTAGCAATAATCCGGAGATCAGGATCAACACCAGTATGGGTTTGATAAAACCGGAAAACGTGGTCCGAACCTCGTCTCCACGTCTGACGAGATAACCTGCCATATAGGCGATAACACATAATTTCACAGGCTCCGAAGCCTGTATCGAAAATGGCCAGACCCTGATCCAGCGCATGCTGCCGTTGACTTCATAACCAACACCCGGAATTAATACCAGAACAAGAAGCACTATGGCTACCATAAGTAAAAAACCGCTGACTTTTTTCCATGCCTGCAACGGTATCCGCAAGACTATCAATGACAGACATATGCCGATAAAGACCGATGCGGATTGCCGCCAGAAATAATAAAGTGGATCCTGGAATTTCCGGTCAGCAACGGTTATCGAGGATGAGGCAACCATCAGGAGTCCCAATCCAATCAGGAAAATGATGGCTGTGAGCAACCACACATCATAACCATAAAATAAATCCCGGTTCATACCTGAGCTGCTTTTCGGAACTGCCTGTTGTGATACGTAAACCATTCAGTGATTCACCAGTTTCTGTACTGCTGACCTGAATGCACCGCCTCTGGCCCGATAATCTTCAAACATATCCAGGCTTGCACAGGCAGGAGACAGTAAAACAACATCTCCACTTTGGGCCAGTCTTGCAGCAGTATTGACGGCCGAGTCCATATCACCCGCATTTTCCACAGGGATAACATCCTGCAGTACCTTCCGGATAACCGGCGCGTCCCGCCCGATCAATACAGCCGCGCGTATATGTTCTTTTGCAACATCAACCAGCCGCGAAAAATCAGCCCCTTTACCGTCACCTCCTGCGATAAGGACAATATTTTTCTGTTTTGCCAAACCCTTAATCGCGGCAATAGATGCCCCGACATTGGTACCTTTTGAGTCATTTATCCAGCCAATGCCATCAGTTTCTGCAATCCACTCACAACGATGCGGCAATCCGGGGAAAGTCCGTAACACCTTTAACATGCATTCCATGGGGAGATTAATCACTTCACCGAGTGCAAGTGCCGCGAGTGCATTTGCGATATTGTGATTACCTGCCAGGCGAATTTCTCCGGCAGGTAAAAGCCGTGTTTTGCCTTTAAGCAACCAGCGTGTATCTGAATAATTACACACACCATAATTTTCACCGTAGGGTTCCGACAGACTGAAGCCAATGATTTTCCTGCCTGCACGTTGCAAGCCTGCTACCAGAGGATCATCCAGATTAATCACCATGACTCCATCGCCATCATAGATATGTGCCTTGGCACCGGTGTAATCCTTCATGCTGGCATAACGATCCATGTGATCTTCAGATAAATTAAGCACCACTGAGGCTACGGCATTTAAAGATGAAACTGTTTCAAGCTGGAAACTGGATAATTCCAGAACATAAACATTTATCCCGTCTTCATGCAGTAGATCCAGTGCTGGTGTGCCAAGATTGCCGCCCACACCAGTCTTCAAACCTGCCTCTCTGGCCATCTCTGCGACCAATGTGGTCACTGTGCTTTTGCCATTTGATCCCGTGATCGCAACAACAGGCGCCGTCGCGTGCCGGCAAAATAATTCAATGTCACCACACACACTGGCCCCGTTATTTATTGCCTCGATAATGGCCGATTCATGCAGTGACACACCGGGGCTGATCAATAATTCTTTGACACTGGAAAATATTCCCGGATCAAAACCGCCGGTAAATAGTGGTATTTGCGGATAATCCCTTGTTATCTCATTCAGCATGGGCGGACTGGCACGGCTGTCCGTCATGGCAAATGCAATTCCACGATCAGACAGATAGCGCGCGCAGGAATACCCGGTCTTGCCCATACCCACTATTAACGTATCAAATTGTTTACCTGCTTCAGTCATTTCATTTATTTTTACTGCATTACAATTCAAATCACTTTTCCTCAACGTATTTTCAGACTGGCCAGACCAATCAATACCAGAATAACCGTGATGATCCAGAAACGGACTATGACCCGTGGTTCGGGCCAGCCTTTTAATTCATAATGATGATGCAGTGGTGCCATGTGAAAAATGCGGCGCCCTGTTAATTTGTAAGAACCCACCTGCAAAATCACGGAAATGGTCTCCATAACGAATACACCTCCCATGATAAACAGGACGAGCTCCTGCCTTACTGTGACTGCGATCACACCAAGGGCAGCACCGAGGGCCAGCGCACCAATATCACCCATGAAGACCTGTGCAGGATAGGTATTGAACCAGAGAAAACCCAGACCGGAGCCTGCAATTGCTCCACATATGATGGCAACCTCACCAACACCGGGAACGTAGGGAATACCGAGATAATCCGAGAAACGGACATGCCCTGTCGCATATGCAAAGATGGCAAGGGCGCTGGCTACCATGACAGTGGGCAGAATGGCAAGTCCATCCAGACCGTCAGTAAGGTTAACTGCATTACTGGACCCTACAATTACAAAATAGGCGAGTACCACGTATAACCAGCCCAGTTCAAAGCTGATCGATTTGATAAATGGAACAATTAATTGTGTTTCAGATGGAACACTGGCGGTTATGTACAGCACGATAGCTGCCGACAGCCCTATAATGGACTGGAAGAAATATTTATACCTGGCTGCCAATCCATTTGGGTCCCTGTTTACAACCTTCTTGTAATCATCGACCCAACCGATTACTCCAAACAACAGTGTCGTCAAAAGTACGACCCAGATATATTTATTGCTGAGATCGGCCCAACAAAGTGTGCTTGCCGCGATAGAAACCAGGATCAATAAACCACCCATAGTCGGCGTCCCGGATTTTTCAAAATGGGATTTTGGGCCATCCACACGTACATTCTGACCAATCTGGTATTCGCCAAGGCGTTTTATTAATGCCGGTCCTACAAACAGGGCGATAAACAGTGAGGTCAATACACCAAGGATGACGCGCAGTGTTATGTACTGGAATACATTGAAGCCCCGGTAGTATTGTGTCAGATATTCTGTCAACCACAGCAGCATCAGTTTTTCATCTCCAGTACGCTGGTAACACGTTCCATTTTCATAGACCTGGATCCTTTCACCAGTAGAATAACGTCGGCAGCAATTTCTTTTTTTAACGCGTCGATCATCGTTTCCATGGAAGAAAAATGTTGCGCCCCATGGCCAAAGGATCGAACGGCATGTTGGCTGAGAACACCGATGGCGAACACTCTTTCGATCCCGTTTACTCTGGCTAAATTTCCCGCATCCGCATGCAGACTCTCACTCTGCACTCCGAGTTCTCCCATATCACCCAGTACCAGCCAACGTCTGCCACTAAAAGAAGAGATGGCCTTGATTGCAGCAGTCAGTGAGACCGGATTGGCGTTATAGGTATCATCAATGATCCTTGAGTTGTTCAGACCTTTTTTCATTTCCAGACGGCCTTTAACAGGTTTCATCATTTCCAGTCCTTGTTTGATCAGCTTCAGATCAATTTCCAGTGCGAGTGCACATGCAGTCGCAGCCATGGCGTTCATGATGTTATGCAGACCCAGCATGGGTAATTCAATATCAATAATTCCGGCCGGTGTACTCAACTCAAAATTATTAGTACCGGTAGTGATCGATTGTGAAATTGATTTTGCAGTGACATCCGCCTGATTCTTTAAACCAAAACTCAGTTGTTTGAATCCGGTGACTCTGTTGCGCCAGAATTCAGCAAAATCATCATCTGCGTTAATGATGGCAACGCCACCTGGATCGAATCCGTCAAAAATCTCGGCCTTTGCCATGGCAACGCCCTCCATACTACCGAAACCTTCCAGATGTGCCGGGGCGCATTGGGTAATCAGTGCAACCGTGGGTCTGGTGATAGTGCTTAGCCAGGAAATTTCATCCGGATGGTTGGCTCCCATTTCCACAACAGCATAACGATGTTCACTGCCCAGTCCAAAGAGTGTCAATGGCACTCCGATGTCGTTATTGAAATTTCTTACCGTCGCCAATACCGGTGCTTTCAGACTTAGAATTGAAACCAGCATTTCCTTGACTGTCGTCTTGCCATTACTTCCAGTAATCGCGATCAGCGGAATTGCAAATCCAGATCGCCAGGTTCCTGCAAGTTTCCCCATTGCCCGTCTGGTATCCTGAACCACCAGAGTTGGCAGGCATTGCTGATCAGCATTTATTACCATGGCAGCGGCGGCACCGCGCTGCTTTGCATTCATGAGAAAATCATGGCCATCAAAATGCTCGCCCTTGATGGCGATGAATAATTCACCTGGATTGAGATTTCGGCTATCGGTACTGCACCCCCTGAACTCGACATCATCACCAAGATATGTTGTGTCAAGCGAAACTGCAGCACTGGAGAGTTTCATGATAATCATGTACGTATCTCCAGGGTTTTACGAACAACATCCTGATCACTGAACGGACGGCGCACACCGGCTAGCTCCTGATAGTTTTCGTGACCCTTGCCCGCAATTAACACCACATCGTTGATTGATGCCGCCTTTATGGTATTTTGAATAGCACTTTCACGATCAATATCTATAGTGACATGATCGCGATTATTTATTCCCGCGAGTATATCTTTAATGATTTCTTCAGGGTCTTCGTAGCGGGGGTTATCACTGGTGATGATAATGCCATCTGCGTATTTTTCAGCCATCATACCCATCAACGGGCGTTTGCCTTTATCCCGATCACCACCACAACCAAAAACACAATACAATTTACCCTGACATGATGCCTTCAGTCCCGATAACACCTGCTCCAGTGCATCCGGGGTATGGGCGAAATCAACAATGACACGGGGACGAATATATCCTTCGAAAATTTCCATACGGCCGGGTATTCGCCTGCATACAGATAACCGCTCGACCGCATCATCCAGTGTATGACCCAGCAAACATAATGAGGAAAGACAAGCCAGCAGATTACTGGCATTAAATCTGCCCATTAAACCTGATGTCAGGTTACCCTTGCCCCATGGCGAAGATATCTCCATTTTTATCTTACCTGATGGGTCGGGGAGTATGTTTCCAAACACAATCTGATATTTATCCTGATACCTAACAAAAGTATCTATATCAAGAGTGTATGCGATTTTCGTTATTCCACGCGGCAACTCAGCCAACAATTTTCTGCCAAACGAATCATCTAAATTGATAACAATCTTGCCGATTCCATAATCCGTGAACAGACGTCTTTTTGCATGAGCATATGATTCCATGCTTTGATGATAATCAAGATGATCGCGGGACAGGTTGGTAAATATCGCCAGATCAAACTCAACACCTGCAATACGAAATTGATCCAGTCCATGTGATGATACTTCCATTACCACTTGTCTTATCCCGTGGCCACACATATCAGCGAGCAATGCCTGTAATGCGATAGCCTCCGGTGTGGTGTGTGTTGCAGAGGTCAACTTGTCAACTGTCCCGTATCCAAGCGTGCCTATCAGTCCACATACATTTTTTTGATCAATTGACAGCGACTGTGCCATAAGGTGGCTTACAGAAGTCTTGCCATTGGTCCCGGTCACACCGATAACCGTCATTACTGATGATGGATGTTCATAAAAACGATCGGCAATAATCCCGATAACTTTATATAATTCATTGACTCGATATAGCGGAACAGTACAGGGAAAAATTTCAGGTATTGATCTGGCCTCTGCAATCACTGCGCTTGCGCCTGCCTTCACCGCATCAATAATATAGGGAACACTGCTATGTCCTCCTATGGTATAGGCGATGAACAGATCACCGGGGTTTAACTTGCGGCTGTCAGTAGTGATTCCGGTGACATGGATATCCGAAGGACAAGATTCATTCACCAGATCTTTTAATAGCAAGCCCAGCAGGTAATTTGAAGATAATGTGTGCGCTGCCATCATTATTCCAGACTTCCTGCAGAAGGGGTCTTGCCAGCAATAATATTATCTTTAAGGCCAGGCAGGTTATCCGGTGGGATATCCATTAATCTTAATGCTCCGGACATGACCCTGGAAAAGACGGGTGCGGCAACCTGGCCACCATAATATTGCTGACCATTTGGCTCATCTATCATAATGACCATCACTAATCGTGGATCTTCAACCGGAGCAAATCCGGCAAATAATGACAAGTAGCGATCCTCTGAATATCCGCCGGATGTTGCCTTATGTACTGTCCCGGTTTTACCGGCCACACGATAACCACTGACAGCAGCACGCTGTCCGGTGCCTTCCTTTTCAACTGCAGTTTCAAGCATGATCCGTATCTGTTGTGCATGCTCAGCCGTTATAATCTGCTTTCCGCTGACCGGCCCTTTTACCTTGATAAACGAAACCGGCAACAATAATCCATCGGTAGCGAATATCTGGTAGGCCTGAGCCAACTGCAAAACAGTAACGGACAATCCATAACCAAAGGCAATAGTAGCCAGGCCCACTTCTGACCAGTTGTTCGACGCGCTGAGATAACCCGAGGCTTCACCCGGGAAACCACTTCCGGTGGCTGCCCCAAAACCGGCATTTGATAATATTTTTCTCAATTGAGTCGGCTCCAGTGACAAGGCGATTTTTGAGGCGCCAACATTACTGGATTTCTTGATCACGGTAGCAACATCAATCACACCATAATTCCTGCTATCGCGAATGGTATGATTGCCAACCATGAAATGCCCTGGCCGGGTATCGATCATAGTCATTGGTGTATAAACACCTGACTCCAGGGCGGTTGCGACGGTAAATGGCTTAAGTGTTGAACCAGGCTCAAATACATCTGTCACTGCGCGGTTTCGATAATACTCACCCTTCATGTCACTACGGTTATTCGGGTTATACGACGGCTGACCTACCATCGCTACAACTTCCCCGGTTTTTGTATCAAGCATCACCAGCGATCCGCCTCGTGCACTATGGGCCTGAACCGCTGCTTTCAATTCACGGTAGGCAAGATATTGAATCCTGCGGTCTATGCTTAGTTCAAGATTTTTTCCAGGACTCGGCGTACTGATACTCTCGACATTTTCCACGATCCGACCCAGTCTGTCCTTGAGTACCCGTTTACTTCCTGATATGCCCTTCAACCAATCATTGTATGCGAGCTCCAATCCCTCCTGCCCTGCATCATCAATATTGGTAAAACCAATCAAGTGTGCAGTTACTTCACCAGCGGGGTAATAGCGTCTGAATTCCTGTTCCAGCGAAATACCGGAGATATTCATGGCCATCACCTTGTCTGCCAGTGCCGGATTTACATGCCGTTTGAGATATACAAAATCCCTGCCGATACGTTCCTTCAGTAATTTGCCAAGTTCCTCAACACTGGTATCCAGATAGGCTGCAAGTGGAGACATATCTACATCAGTACTCAATACTCTTCGTGGTATAGCCCAGATAGAATTCACCGAGGTACTGACTGCCAGTGGCTCACCATTTCTGTCCGTAATCATTCCACGATGGGCCGGAATCTGAACAACACGTAATGCCCTGGCATCACCATGCTCCTGCAGAAATTCCTTACTGAACACCTGCAGATCCACCGCCCTCCACATCAACAGAAACATGCCGATTAAAAACAGGCTGAGAACCAGCCATCTGCGTTTTTCATATACCACGGGCTTGCCCGACTCTGTCATTTCTCTATTACCAGATCAGAATTAACAGGAGGTCTCATGCCCAGTTCATTCCTGGCTATTGTTTCTATTCGTACATCCGTTGCCCATGTACTTTGTTCAAGCAACAGGCGCGTCCATTCCTCATTCAAGTCATCCCTGATTTTTTCGAGCGTCTGGATTTCAACAAATAACTTGCGGGCCTCATGGCGTGACATCACGACTTCCAGAGCCGAAATAAATATTGAGATAAACAGCAGCCAGAAAACCATATTTTTCATGCTGCTATCCTCTCTGCAATTCTTAAAACAGCACTTCTTGCACGTGCATTCAGTGCAATTTCCTGCAGTGAAGGATAGATGGCCTTGCCGACCAATTTCAGTCTTGGTTTCAATAAATTTGTTGCCACAGGTAATTCAGGCGGGAAATTGTCTCCTCGTGATTCATCACGCATAAAACGTTTCACTATCCTGTCTTCCAGTGAATGAAAACTGATCACAACCAGTTTTCCTCCTGTAGCCAGAACATCAATCGTCTGGGCAAGCGTATCTTTCAGCTCATCCAGTTCACGATTAATAAATATTCTAATTGCCTGAAATGAACGTGTGGCAGGGTGTTTATCTTTTTCACGAATTGGCACTGTTTTGCTAATCAATTCAGCCAGCTGAAGAGTAGTTAATATTTTATTTTCAATGCGTGTTTTTACAATTTCCTTTGCTATTCTTCTGGCAAACCTTTCTTCACCATATGTTTTCAGAATAGTTGCAATCTCCTTTTCCCTGGCAGTATTCAACCAGTCAGCGGCTGTAATCCCATGACTGTTGTCCATACGCATATCCAGTGGGCCGTCATTTTTGAAACTGAACCCGCGGTCTGCGTTATCCAGCTGTGGTGATGAGACACCAAGATCCATAAGAATTCCATCAACCTGATGCAACATATTATTTTTCGCAGCAACCTCTTTCAGCATGCTGTATGAACCATGCAACAACGTGAATCTCTTGTCCGTAAGAAGTAGATCATCAATTGCATTAATTGCATCCGGATCTTTGTCGAAAGCAATCAAACGCCCACGCTCCTGGAGGTTTTTCAATATGGCCTTACTGTGACCTCCCCGGCCAAATGTACAATCAACATAACATCCATCCGGGCGGATACTGAGGCCTTGCAATATTTCGTTCAGCAGTACCGGTGTATGTTCATACCCCGCAATGTTCATTCGCCAATGGGCAAACCTGATTGATTGATCATAATGAAAGTGATTTAAGTGCATCAGATGGTTCCCCGGTATCCTTACCAATTTCTGTTAACCAATCTTCTCGTAATTCCTTCCAACCCTTTTCGTCCCAAATCTCAAATTTGTTGCCCTGACCGAGAATAACTGCATGTTTTCCCAGGCTGGCATATTCACGTAATTCATGCGGGATCAAGATCCTGCCCTGGCTATCCAGTTGACAGTCTGTTGCGTAACCACGCATCATTTGTTTGGCTCGCCGGCCCTGTCTGTCAAAGTCAGACAATTCTGCAAGTTTGGATTCGATCAATTCCCATTCAGGCAATGGATATAACCACAGCGATCGATCCAGTGGATTGAGAGTCAGTATGAGATTTCCATTGGCAAGACAGATCAGCCGTTCGCGGTAACGGCTGGGTACCGCCAAACGGCCCTTATTATCGACACTGAGCGTACTGCATCCGCGAAACAAAGAAGGTCCCCTTTATATGCTAAAATTTCCCACAATTTCCCACAATTACCCACCTTGAGAACTATAGGTACTCTGGAAGGATCATGTCAAGCGTTCTTTGTGATTTTTGAGGGAAAATCTGTCTTATTTAACAGAGACTTATGTACCAAAACTTGCAGGAAGAAGTTAAATTTTGTCGTATTGTAAAAAATTAAGTATTTTTATCATAATGTTGCATTGGTTTATTAAAGTTTAACTGAAATATATTATCAGGCCATTTGGAGTCTCCAAATTCGCCAATATAGCGGTCTGGGTAAAATATAAAGTGGGGGGCCGACCTGTAAGCCGGGTTCTGTACTGTTAACCTTCGTTAACAGGGGCAATCATTCATCTCGAATGCACGTCACCGTACATCTCTAGCAACCTACCCAGGGACTGCGCGGACCACGCATGGTTTTACCCTGTCCCTCTATTTGGTCTTGCTCCAGGTGGGGTTTTCCCTGCCGCCGGTATTACTACCGGCGCGGTGCGCTCTTACCGCACCATTTCACCCTTACCCCGCCACTATCCAGGCTAATCTCTCAGTTAAAGTTAGTACTAACTATCGCAAATCCTTAATTAGAGTGGTTTTTTTGTATTCAGGTTAACCGGGATAGTAGCGGGGCGGTATATTTTCTGTGGCACTTTCCGTAGGCTTGCGCCCCCCAGAAGTTATCTGGCACCCTGCCCTGTGGAGCCCGGACTTTCCTCTATCCAATGCTGGATAGCGATTGCCCGGTCGACCCCTCCTGCTAAGTGTCTGCCATCCTCTATAAAGTTGCAAGCCGGTTGATGCTTATCAACTATCCTTTATCTTTGATTGCAACTGCCAGTCGATACAAACGGTTTTTTTTGCCATCCATGATCTTTGCAGCGGCGGCTACGGCTTCTTTTACAGGTAATGAATGCAGCAGGATTTTCAGTACCCTGACTGACTCAAGCTCATCACCTGTATCTACTGCGGCACCATGCACCATCAGTACAAACTCCCCTTTCTGATGCAACGGATCTTCCTGCAACCAGTCCAGAATGCCTGCCAATGTGTCATTGCGTATGGTCTCGAAGTGCTTGGTGATCTCCTTGGCCAGGGTGGCAATTCGATCAGGACCAAAGTAATCCACCATATCCCCGATACAAGCACAAATACGGTGTGGTACTTCATAAAATACCAGTGTCCGTTGTTCACCTGCCAGTGCCGCCAGTTGTTTCCGCCTGGCGGCCTGTTTATTCGGTAGAAAACCTTCGTAAACAAACCGGTCTGTCGGCAGTCCTGAGACTGACAAGGCACTGATGACAGCAGAAGGTCCCGGCACCGGAATAACCCTGATTCCGTGTTTATGCGCTGCAATCACCAGGTGATATCCCGGATCATTGATCAAAGGCGTCCCGGCATCCGATATTAATGCTATGGATTGATTGGCCCGTAACCGTTCAAGGAAAAAATCCACAACTTTAAGCTCATTATGGTCATGATATGCCTGCACTGGCGTGTGTACACCTAAATGCTGCAATAATTTCCCGCTATGGCGGCTGTCTTCTGCAAGGATCAGGTCAACCTCGTTCAGGGTTCTGACAGCGCGCGCACTTATATCCTCCAGATTACCGATAGGTGTTGCCACCACATATAATCCGGCTGAAATCATTGACACATGAAACCTCGCTTCGTTACTGTAGTCACACTACATGACCATGTTATACGGAATACCAATGCGCCTCCTGATGATCCTTTGTTGTCTGTTCGTGTTTGCCAGTTGTGGCCCCCCTGTCAGGCAACAAGCCCCTGAAACGCAGGTTCATCAGGAACAACAGGCTAGGGATCTCTTGTCCGCAGGGAATTTTATAGCTGCAGCTGAAGAATACATCCGGCTGGCGGAACAGAACAAGCGCAATGCAGTACCATTTATACTTAATGCCGCTGATGCTTATATAAAAGGTAAAAATCCCGGGCTTGCAGAATCCACTTTGGGTATTTTGCAACAGGACAAACTGACAGCACTGCAAAATATTGAACTGAACATCTTGCTTGCCGGCATCGCCATCCTCAATAACGATGCATTAACCGCATTAAACAAGCTGAATGTCGCCATTCCGGCTGACAGCCCCCACCCTCTTCTCGCAGCGTATTATCAGGCCAAGGCCACAGCCCTGGAAATGGACGGCCAGCTCATACCTGCTGCCCGCACCAGAATTGAACTCAATAATTATCTGCTTACAGTACAGGAACTGGCAGAAAACCAACAAACCATCTGGCGATTATTATCACAGTCTGATGCAAATGCACTGGCACAGGAGCTTGGTGCTTCGACCGGGAAACCGACCCAGGACAGTTGGCTGGAACTGGCCATTATTTCCAAAACCCATATTTATAAACCTCATGAGCTGGAAATTGCAATTCAATCCTGGAAACAACGTTATCCGGACCATCCTGCCGCTATCGATATTATAAATGGAATCTATGCTGTGGTTGATCAGGCAAATAAACAACCCGGGAAGATTGCTTTATTACTTCCTTTCAATGCACAGTACAAAGAAGCATCAAATGCAATCCGCGATGGATTTCTTGCTGCGTGGTACGAATCATCTGCAACCAGACCCGTAATCAAAATCTACAACGCAGATAATCAGAATATTATTGATGTTTACCAGACTGCAGTGAATGATGGTGCGGATTTTGTGGTTGGACCATTGGAAAAAGAGGCCGTGGCGACGCTGATCTTTTCAGGCAGGATTCTGGTCAGGACACTGGCATTGAATCAGATTGATAATCCGGTTAGTACAGCGCCTGCCGGCCCTGGAAATCATCTGTCATCACAGCTGTTCCAGTTTGGCCTGTTGCCTGAAGATGAGGCCCGTGTTGCGGCAGAACGTGCATGGTTTGATGGCCATGCGAATGCCCTGATTATCACGCCAGATTCAAATTGGGGAGACCGCATTTTTAATGCCTTCAGTTCACGCTGGACAGCGCTGGGCGGCAGGGTAATTGAACATGTCAGAATCCCCATGAATGTTCAGGACTATTCAAAACCGGTAAAACAGTTACTCAATATCGACAATAGTGAACAACGTGCAAAACAACTTACAGCTGCACTCAGGCGAAATATCGAGTTTGAACCCCGCTACAGACGCGATGCGGACGTTATTTTTCTGGCCTCCTCATCCGCCATGGCACAACAACTGGTGCCACAATTACGCTATTTCAGAGCAGACAGTTTCCCAACCTATTCGATATCCAGTATATATACCGGGAAATATGATCCTGAAGCCAATAGCGATATCAATAATGTTATTTTCTCTGACATGCCATGGGTGATTGATCCTGAACGTGAATATTCTCCGCTGCAGCAAACCCTGAATAAAACCTGGGGACAAAGCGAATCACCTTACCGGCGACTTTATGCCTTCGGGATTGATGCATACCGGATTCTCCCTGAACTGGGCAGGCTTTATACACAGTCTGAAAGTTTTCAGGGTGAATCAGGTATTTTAAAGCTTACTGAACAAGGCCAGGTTAAACGGCAATCTGTCTGGGCAAAATTTCTGAACGGCGCCCCGCATTTACTCGATGCAGGACTGACTCCATAAACTATGAGTAACACTCCCGGAAACAGTTATGAACGAGGGCAGTGGGCAGAATTTTTAGCGCTTGACTATCTGAAAAATAATGGTCTCGAATTGCTGGAGCATAATTATCTTGGACCAGGGGGTGAGATCGATTTAATCATGCTGGACAATAATGTTATTGTGTTTATCGAAGTCAGATACCGGTCGAACAATAACTATGCAGGGGCGATTGAATCCATTGACCACAGGAAATGTGAGCGTATCATCAAAACCAGTCAAAGATATTTGCAAAACCACCGCTGGACATCCCGGAATATATGCCGTTTTGATGTCATGACCGTTTCAGGCAGTATCGATAAACCCGGGATCGGATGGATTAAAAATGCTTTTCAGGCATAATAAACTCAATTTAAAACTGTAATTTAAAAAGCCTGTATGGATCCATTACAACGCGTCAAAGAAAATTTCAGCGAAAGCATCAAGCTGAAAACAGAGTCTGTTGAGATGCTGGCGCCACTGATTGTAAAGGCTGCTGCAACCATGGCGAATTGCATGCTGCAGGAACACAAGATATTAAGCTGCGGCAATGGCGGGTCAGCTGCTGACGCACAGCATTTTTCATCCGAGATGTTAAATCGTTTTGAAATGGAACGGCCAGGCCTTCCGGCAATTGCACTAACGACAGATTCCTCTACGCTGACATCGATAGCCAACGATTATCAATATGCAGATATTTTCTCTAAACAGATACGTGCACTCGGCCAGCCCGGTGATATCCTGCTGGCTTTCAGTACCAGTGGCGAATCACACAATATTATTCATGCCATTGATGCTGCCCATGATCGCGGAATGAGAGTTGTAGCCTTGACCGGGCGCGAAGGCGGACAGGTCGCTTACCTGATGCAGGATGAGGATGTGGAGATTCGGGTGCCAAGCTGGTCCACCGCGAGAATCCAGGAAGTACACTTGATGATCATTCATTCATTATGCGATTTGATAGACCGGCAATTACTTGGTCAGGAGGCTCAGTGAACATATTTAATCAAACCAGCAAGTCATTTCTGGTCTTGCTTGCCATATGCACATTAAACGGATGTGCGGCTGTTGCGCTCGGTGGTGCAGCAACCGGCGCCGCTGTAGCACATGACCGGCGCACAACAGGCACGATTATTGAGGACCAGACTATAGAACTCAAGGCAGGCCAGGCATTAAGAGATGACCAGGAAATTAATGAAAGTGCCCATGTTAATGTGACCAGTTACAATCTGGTTGTACTGGTCTCAGGGGAAGCGCCCAACGATGCGGCCAGAGATCGTATAATCAACATCGTACGAGATATACCCAAGGTTACTCATGTTTATAATGAATTAACGATAGGTTCACCCACTACCTTGACCAGCCGCAGCAGTGACACGTTGATAACCTCCAAGGTCAAGACAAAGTTGTTCGGTCTGGAAAATTTTGATGCCACGCGGGTCAAGGTTGTCACCGAAAAAGGTGTGGTCTATTTAATGGGTTTATTAACAAAAGATGAGTCTGATCGGGTAACCGAAGCCGCCCGGCGGGTGGGCGGTGTACAGAAAGTAGTTAAACTGTTTCAGTATGTTGAGTAATGCAGTAACTACTTTATAACTTTGAGATGTGGTTTCAAAAGCTTACCAGTTTTTTCATTGGGTTTTTCTGGAAGAATACTAGTATTCTTCTCTTCAGCTTCAAAGATCAGCCCCTTGCCGTTTTCCCGGGCATAAACGGCAAGCACGGAATTCAAGGGTACAATTAACTGGAAAGACTTGCCACCAAAGCGCGCGCTGAATGTTATCTGCTCATTTCCAAGAACCAGATCACGTACAGCATCCGGTTGAATATTCAATATCATCCTGCCTTTCTCGATATAATTCACCGGCACTACAATGCCTGCCACTGATGTATCCACCAGGAGTTGTGGTGTCATGGCATTATCCAGTATCCATTCATACAATGCCCGTAACAGATATGGACGGTTGGGTGTCATAATCTATGTTTAATAATTTGTATGATTGATTAATAAATATTGACAGGATCAGATATTCATCGCCTTTTCCTTGTCTGACAGGCTTTCCTTAAAGGCATCTCTTGCAAACAGGCGTTCACCATACTGGATAAGTGATTTTGCGGATGATGGTAATTTAATACCATAGGTATTAATACGCCAGAGTAAAGGCGCCATACAACAATCAATCAGTGAATAGTCATCGGACATAAAGAAGGGTTTTTGATCAAAGACCGGTGTTATGGCAGTAAGATTGTCACGCAGGCTTTTCCTTGCATTCACTGCTGCAATCTCATTGTCTCCTTCAAGGTCATCTATCAGCTCGTATAAATCCCGCTTGACTCGATAACGTAACTGACGGTTAATAGATCTTGCAACAGGATCAACCGGCATTAACGGTGGATGCGGGAAACGCTCATCCAGATATTCCATGATAATCTGTGCTTCGTATAAAACCAGTTCACGATCAATTAATGTTAATAAAGAATTATAAGGATTCAGTTCTGCCAGTTCTTCCGGGCGATTATTATCTTCAATGATATTGACCTCGACATTTATATCCTTCTCGGCAAGCACGATCCGTACAGCATGGCTGATCGGTGTTACAGGATCCGAATAAAGCACCATAACAGATCGTCGGTTGGCTATACTCGCCATAGTGTCCCTCCAGTAATTACAAGAAATTCAGGAATAATAATAATTGCTTTCTGGAATGTCAGTTAATGTCTTTCCAGTATTCATTTTTGAGCAAATATGCCAAAACCAGAAATGACAATAAGTATATTATGACCCATATACCGATTTTCTGGCGTTGTAATTTTGCCGGTTCAGACAGGTAAACAAGAAAATTGATGAGGTCGTGTATGGTTGCCTTGTATTCCTCCGGAGTGAGCTTGCCCGGTGACACCTGCTCCAGGCCATCGATAACTTCCACTTCAGTGCCATCCTTATGCGTCACAGTTTTGTAAACCGGTTTATGTGTACCCTGCAATTCCCATAGTACATGCGGCATAGCCACATCCTTGAATTGCAGATTATTCACCCCGAACGGTTTTGCTGGATCAGAATAGAAAGTCATGAAATAACCATACAACCAGTCCACGCCCCGGGAGCGGGCTATGACAGAAAGGTCGGGCGGCGCAATACCAAAAAAACCCAGGGCATCAGATTTTCTCATGGCTATGTTCATGGTATCGCCCGGCTTGTCTGTACCGAACATGAAATTGCTTTTCAATACTTCCTCTGTGATACCGAGATCCTTGCCCAGCCGGTTATAGCGCATATACGCTGCTGAATGACAGCCCATACAATAATTCACAAAGATACGTGCGCCCCTCTGCAATGATTTAATATCCGACGTATCAACTTTCATGTGATAACCGGCAAGTGTACTACCGGCAGCGAAAGATGCTGTTGCAAACAGCATGAAAATACAGCCTATGAAGATATGCAATTTCATGGATATCTCACCCGGTCCGGTACCGGCTTGTCATTATCGGTGCTGGTATACAATGGCATCAGTAAAAAGAACATAAAATAAATAATGGTAAACACCCTGGCCAGAATAGTTTTTACCGGAGTAGTAACCTGCATACCCAGATAACCGAGCACCAGGAAACTGATAACAAAGACAATCAGTGCGATACGGTAATTCCAGCCGCGATAGCGAATTGATTTTACCGGACTGCGATCAAGCCATGGCAGGAAAAAGAAGAACATCACTGCAAAGCCCATGGCAATCAAACCGCCCAATTTATCGGGTATAGCGCGCAGAATTGCGTAATAGGGCGTAAAATACCAGGCAGGGACAATGTGTTCAGGTGTATTTAGTGGATCAGCAGGAACAAAATTGGCATGTTCCAGAAAAAATCCATTCATATCCGGATAATAGAAAACAACAATTGAAAACAGTATCAGAAATATTGTAATACCATATATGTCCTTAACCGTGTAATACGGATGAAAAGGGATTCCATCCAGCGGTATACCATTAGCATCCTTGTTCTTTTTTATCTCTATACCATCCGGATTGTTTGATCCCACCTCATGCAAGGCAATGATATGGACAAAAACAAGTCCGAGCAATACCAATGGTACAGCGATAACATGGAATGAAAAATACCGGTTCAGGGTTACATCTGAAACAACAAAATCTCCTCGTATCCATAATTCCAGATCATCACCAACAGCAGGTATTGCACCAAATAACGAAGTTATGACCTGTGCAGCCCAGTAGGACATTTGCCCCCATGGCAATAAATAACCAAAAAACGCTTCAGCCATCAGCGCGAGATAAATAAACATGCCGGTGAGCCAAAGTAATTCTCTCGGTTGCTTGTATGATCCATAAAGCAAGGCACGGAACATATGCAGATAGACAACTATAAAAAACGCAGAAGAACCTGTCGAATGCACATAACGCATCCACCAGCCCCATTCCACATCACGCATGATGTATTCCACCGTAGCAAAAGCATGTTCTGCAGAAGGTTTGTAATCCATTGTTAACCAGATGCCCGTTATTATCTGGATAACCAGCACAAACAATGCGAGCGAACCGAAAAAATACCAGAAATTAAAATTCTTTGGTGCATAATACTTGGCCAAGTGCTCATTCCACAGCTTTGTAAGCGGGAATCGGGCATCAACCCATTCTAACAGTCTATTTAAAGCTTTCATTACCTTGCTCATCAAGCAGTTCCTGTATCAGCACCAACGAGTATGCGTGTATCGCTCAAAAACTTGTATGGTGGCACTACCATGTTAGTGGGAGCAGGCACCCCTTTATAAACACGGCCGGCAAGATCAAACTCTGACCCGTGACAGGGACAGAAAAATCCGCCTTTCCAGTCAGGACCAAGGATATCCTGACCATCAGGAAGGTACTTTGGAGAACAACCAAGATGCGTACAGAGGCCAATCAAGACAAGATACTCTGGTTTGATAGAACGATATTCATTTTTTGCATAAGGGGGTTGTTGTTGCACAGAAGAATCCGGATCGCGCAATAAGGAATCCAGAGAAGGTAAATCATCCAATTCCTGTTTGGTTCGCCTCAGTATCCAGATTGGTTTACCTTGCCATTTCTCAATTTTCAATTCGCCGGGTTTTATATCGCTGATATCAATTTCAATAGGGGCACCGAGAGCCCTAGCCGTGGCACTGGGGAGCATGTATGATATCAGCGGGACAGTGCTTGCAGCAACACCTGCACCACCAACAACCGTAGCGACGGTAGTCAAAAATCGGCGCCGTTGTTTATCGATTTCCCCGTCATGCATGTCTTAATTTCCCCATTAATAAACCGATAATTACCTGATGCAGTTGTATTATAACATGGCATGTCTAGCCATTTCCCCTGCATGCTATCTCTGTTATCGTAGCGTATTTACCAACACCTTGAAAATTATATTCACAATTACGCATGCACAATTCTATCAGATTTGTTTTTAAATACATTACTGTTGGCCTGATTGCCGCCGCTGTCATACTGCTGGTTTGGCCAGAACTGGTAAACCAGGGTACTGAAAGGTCAGACCAGGGATTTGTCCGCACTTACAGCGATGCCGTTAATGTGGCTGCCCCGGCAGTAGTCAATGTTTACGCCAGTCGTGTATTCCAGCAACAGGTCAATCCACTGTTTCAGGATCCCCTGTTTCAACGCTTTTTTGGCGACATTCAACCCACACCAAACAGTCGACGTGACAGTAACCTGGGTTCAGGTGTAATCATGAACCCGCAGGGCTATATCCTGACCAGTGCCCATGTGATACAGGGCAAGGATGAAACTCAAGTGACCCTGAATGATGGGCGCCAGGTTGAAGCTGAGATCATAGGTATTGATACTGACACCGATCTTGCAGTCCTCAGGATCAACCTCGATAAACTTCCTGTCATCAATGCAGGTGACTCAAACAGGTTGAATGTGGGGGATGTCGTACTCGCAATTGGCTATCCTTATGATTTCGGACAGACAGTTACCCAGGGAATCGTCAGCGCCAAAGGGCGCAAACGCATGGGCATCACTACCTTTGAAGATTTCATCCAGACCGATGCCGATATCAATCCGGGTAATTCCGGTGGTGCTTTGATCACTGCCACCGGAGAGTTGGTTGGGATTAATACCGCTATTTATTCCACTACAGGTGGTTCGCAGGGAATAGGGCTGGCCACACCTGTCAATCTTGCGCTTAATGTCATGCAGCAAATTATTGAACATGGTTATGTCGTGCGCGGCTGGCTCGGCATAGAGGCACAAATACTCCCTCCGGATATTATCAGGGAAACCGCTCTGGAGAATGGTGGTGTGCTGGTTGCCGGAGTCTTAAAGGGTGGACCTGCAGATCTGGCGGGAATGGTGCCTGGAGATATCATCCTCAAACTGGCCGATCAGCCCGTCAGTAATCCACAGCAGGCCATAGAATTGATCTCAAACCTCAAACCAGGGACACAACTGGATATCCTGATCCGGCGCGGATGGGAACAGATTAGCGTGCAGGCGCAAGTAGCAACCCGTCCCATCTATGGTCAGTGATAGCTTTGTATGATCTGCCGCAGTATATCGATAAAAACGGTATTTTCTTTTTCAGTACTTACAGTTACCCGTAAACAATTTTGCAATAATGAATGACTCCCATGCAGGTTTTTGATCAATACACCCCGGGCCTTCAGTCCTGTAAAGATCCGGTTTGCATCCAGTCCAAGTGTGCGAAATAAAATGAAATTAGCAGCACTTGGCCATGCCTTGATACCGTCAGTTTCCGAGAGTTGCCGATATAATTCTTTACGATTCCGGCAAATACTTGCAGCTTGATCAGCCAATACCTCATAGTGAGATAAAATGAATTCGGCTGATTTCTGTGAAAGTGAATTGATATTATAGGGCAGGCGAATTTTTTCCAGTTCATCCAGCCAGGCACTCTTGCCCAGCAAATAACCCAACCTCAGACCGGCAAGACCGGACTTGGACAGTGTTCGCATAACCAGCAGATTGTCGAAATCGTCCAGATATTCCATAAAACTTGCCCCGGCAAAGGCATGATAGGCCTCATCAATAACCACAAGACCGGGCGCATGTTTTATCACATCAAGCACGATCTCCCTGTCAAACAAATTACCGGTGGGATTATTGGGATAAGCAATAAAGATCAATGCCGGTTGCCGTTCCTCTATTGCTGATAACATGGCTGTCCGTTCCATGGAAAAATCATCAGGATTTAGTTGCACACCGCAAAAACCGGTGTTCACAGTCTGGCTGATCAAACGATACATGACAAAACCGGGTTCCGGTGCCAGGTATGTACGGTCAGATCGGGCCAGGGCCAGAGCGATGATCTGTATCAATTCATCCGAACCGTTACCCAGCATGATGGATACATAATCCGGTATTGCCAGGACTGTGCGTAATCTTTCCTTGAGAGCCGCGGCGTCCGCATCCGGATAACGATTGATTGGTACTTCTTTTAACACTTGCAGCCATTTTTGCCTGAGTTCTTCAGGCCAGACATAAGGGTTTTCCATCGCATCCAGTTTCAGTAGCCCAGCCGACGATGGAACATGATAGGCCTGCATGGACAAGATCGCAGGATTGATCCAGTGTTTAACGGATTTCAAAATACTTCCTCAATATCATGCCGGTTATTAAAAATCTGGACCAGAAATGAGCGTGAGAATAATGGTTACTGCATGAGGCGATATTCTGCTGATCGGGCATGTGCGGTCAGCCCTTCACCATGCGCAAGTGTAGATGCCACATTGGCCAACTCTTGCACTGAATTCCTGGTGCACCTGATGACTGATGAACGCTTCTGAAAATCATACACACCAAGTGGCGATGAAAAACGGGCCGAACGTGATGTAGGCAACACATGATTGGGACCGGCACAATAGTCACCAAGCACTTCTGCCGTGTAACATCCCATAAAGATTGCGCCCGCGTGACGGATGCCGGTCAATAATTTCTCGGGTTCTGCTACAGCGAGTTCAAGATGTTCTGGCGCAAACCGGTTAGTTAGATGGATAGCCTCATCCATATCCTTGCAGAGTATCAGCGCACCATTATTTTCCAGTGCGGTACTGATAATTTCCGACCGTTCCATGGCCGGTAATAATCTGTCGATACTGGCGGACACAGCATCAAGGTACCCAACATCCGGACAAATCAAAATTGAACTTGCTTCTTCGTCATGTTCAGACTGGGCAAACATGTCCATGGCTATCCAGTCCGGGTCTGCTGTGCCATCAGTGATAATCAAAATCTCGGAGGGTCCGGCAATCATGTCGATACCGACTACTCCAAACACCAGGCGCTTGGCTGTTGCTACAAAATTGTTGCCCGGACCGACTATTTTGTCGACCCTGGGTACTGTGTCTGTCCCGTATGCCAGTGCCGCAACTGCCTGTGCACCACCAATGGAAAACACCCGATCCACACCGGCAATCGCTGCTGCCGCCAGCACCAACGGATTATGTTCACCCTGTGGACAGGGAACAACCATAATGATTTCAATCACACCGGCAACTTTTGCCGGGACCACATTCATTAACACAGAGGAAGGATAGGCGGCCTTCCCGCCCGGAACATAGACCCCTACCCGATCAAGCGGGGTGACTTGCTGACCTAGCGTATTACCCTGCGGATCCTTATATAACCAGGATTCCTGCTTCTGCTTTTCATGGTAAACACGAATTCGATCAGCAGAAGTTACCAGGGCCTGCCTCATTTGGTCTGGAATATTTTCGATAGCATCCTGTAACATGGATACAGGTAATTCCAGATCGGCAAGCGTTGCATTTCGCCGGTCAAAACGGTTGGTATATTCAAGCAAGGCGACATCGCCACGCTGTCTGATGTCATTGATAATATTTTGAACTGTGTCAATTAACTGTGGATCCGGCTCATTCGTGTGGGCAAGCAATGACTGGAATTGTCCGTCAAATCCGGCAGCACTGGTATTCATTCTTCTGATGTTCATTTTTTACCAGCCAATGCATTCATCTCTTTCAGCATCGGTTTGATGATCTGATATTTCATCTTCATCGCTGCCTTGTTAACTATCACCCTGGAACTGATCTCGGCAATTGTTTCTACCGGTACCAATCCGTTTACCTTTAATGTATTACCGGTATCGACCAGATCGACAATCTGATCGGCTAGGCCCAATACCGGTGCCAGTTCCATTGAACCATACAGCTTGATGATCTCAACCTGCTTGCCCTGACCGGCAAAATAATTACGTGTCGTATTCACATATTTTGTCGCGACACGTAATCTTCCATTGATTGTTTTTCTTTGCCTGGGTTCAGCCAGAACCATTTTGCACAGCGCAATCTGTAAGTCCAGCGGCTCATACACACCGTTGCCGGTGTATTCCATCAGCACGTCCTTGCCTGCTATACCCATATCGGCTGCCCCGTATTCAACGTAAGTCGGCACATCAGTGGCCCGGATGATAATTATTTTTACACCTGTCTGGTTGGTCTTAAGCACCAGTTTTCTGGTCCGGGCCGGATCCTCAACAGGTGTGATATCCAGTTTTTCCAGAATAGGCATGGCTTCAGTCAATATCCGGCCTTTGGAAACTGCAATAGTAAGACTGCCATTTATATTCATGTTGGAAGATCCCGATAGCTGCCAGTATTCATGCCACTCAACATTTATTGGCCGATTACCGGAAATACAATCTATGAAGGTAATCGCCTGATATGTGCCCCCAGTTGTGCAAGTTTTTCCTCTATGGTCTCATAACCGCGATCAATATGATAAATTCGATCGACAACAGTTTCACCTTTGGCCACCAGTCCGGCCAGCACCAGACTGGCTGAAGCACGAAGATCAGTCGCCATCACGGGCGCACTGGTCAGCTTGTCCACGCCACAACTGATGGCAGTATTGCCCTCCAGTTTGAGATTGGCGCCCATGCGCTGTAATTCCTGCACATGCATGAAGCGGTTCTCAAATACGGATTCTGTGATTGTTCCCGTGCCGGTGGCGATACAATTCATGGCGGTAAACTGTGCCTGCATGTCGGTCGGAAAACCCGGGAATGGTGAAGTATAGACATCCACCGCCCTGGGTTTGCGTCCACCCATATCCAGCGTAATTGAATTTTCGTCCCCGTTGATATCAGCCCCGGCTTCTACCAGTTTGGCCAGCACAGAGTCCAGCAATTCAGGACATGTATTCTTCAACTTTATCTTGCCACCGGTCATGGCCGCACCTACCAGGTAAGTGCCTGTCTCTATCCGGTCCGGCAGGATATTGTAGCGTGTACCGGAGAGTGATACGACTCCTTCAATCACGATACGGTCAGTACCGGCGCCAGTGATTTGTGCTCCCATCGAGATCAAGCAATTGGCAAGATCGATGACCTCCGGCTCTCGCGCTGCATTATCGATAATTGTTGTCCCTTTTGCGAGGGTTGCTGCCATCATCAGGTTTTCTGTGCCGGTGACGGTAACCATGTCCAATGTCAGGTGTACACCTTTCAGGCGTTTTGCCTTGGCACGGATATACCCGCCCTCTACCACAATTTCAGCACCCATGCTGGCCAATCCGCGTAGATGGATGTTGACCGGTCTGGAACCAATCGCACAACCGCCAGGCAGCGACACATCCGCCCTGCCATAATGCGCCAGTAATGGTCCCAGCACGAGTATGGATGAACGCATGGTCTTGACCAGCTCATAGGGCGCAAAAAATTCGGTGATGTTACTGCTGTCGACTTCGATGTTCATACGCTCATCTACGGTGAGCTGCGCACCCATCCTGCCGAGCAATTCCATCGTCGTCGTAATGTCATGCAGGTGTGGCACATTACCCACCGTCACCGGCGCATCTGCCAGTATGGTCGATGCCAGTATTGGCAAAGCGGCATTCTTGGCGCCGGAAATATTGATTTCCCCCTGTAACGGGATACCGCCCTTGATAATCAATTTATCCATGGATTATCTGATTACACCCAAACCTTTTTGATTTTCCCATTCATCTCTGGTCAAGGCCTGTATTGAAAGTGCATGTATTTCCCTTCCTATTTTGTCACCAAGTGCTTTATATACCATCTGGTGCCTTTGCAGCATGGACTTTCCGCAAAACTGGTCACTCACCACTGTCGTCTGAAAGTGTGTCCCATCTCCGTCAAGTATAACCTCTGACCCGGTTAACCCTTTTTCAATCAACTGTTTTATCACGTCAATTTGCACCTAAAATCTCCATACAGAAATAAAAAGAATCAAGATTAACAGTTAACCAATAATACCGGTTCAGGGGTGGGATAAGGCACAGGATGGATATAGGCCTGGTTAAAATTAAAAAATAATGACCCGGGGGAACCCGGACATCAATCACACAGCAAACTAGGCGGAACAAACTGTGGCCAAACAATATCTGAACCTGCAGTGGGCTACCCTGTATACTCAATCATTGAGTTGCCACATTGGTGGCGGTCGTATTACGTTCTGTTAATTTGGCTATCAATGCATCCATGCCGCTTTTCCTGATCTCGGAAGCAAAAGATCCCCGATAGGTAGCGATCAGGCTGATGCCATCCACAACGACATCCACCACTTTCCACTCCCCTCCACTGATATGCATACTGTAATTGATGGGAACAGGCTTACTACCGGGCTGGTGAATTTCGGTTTTTACCACCACAATATTGGAATCAGGGTTATTTTCTACCGGTAAGTACTGAATAGTCTCATTTGAATATTCCAGCAGCGCCTTGGCATAAGTCCGGACTAACAGAGTGCGGAATTCGCTAACAAACTTTTGTTGCTGGCCTTCAGTTGCCTCTCGCCAGTTCCGGCCCAGTACCCATTTTGACATGCTCACAAAATCAAAATGCGGGATTACCAGTTCGTTTATAAGGGAATAGAGCTTTTCGGGATGTGCCTCCAATTCAGTGCGTTCTATTGTGAGCCGTGCGATCACACTGTCCGCGGTCTCCTTGACAATTTCCTCGGCAGATTGTGTGGTGGCGAAGGCATTATTGAAGTTAACCGCCAAAATAAAGCTGGCCATAAATACTGATATTGTTCTCATTTTTTTTCCTGGTTTTAATGCATGTAAATAATATTTATCTGATCATTGTTTATATTCAAGTAATATTGACAAGCCCGTTAAGATAACTGCCGGACTCGCTACTTGTTTTGCAACTGGTGTGGTTATTATATTTAATTTTATAAACCTATATTCTAGTTTGTTCATATACAGAGAGAAAGGTTTCCTGCCCTGCCCATGATGCATAGCAGATAACCAATGTAACATATTGATTTTTAATAATATATATCTGCTACCCCTAAAAAGGACGCCACAACATAATCAACTTGGGCAGCAATGTCAGTGCCGCCAGTAAGGCAATAAACATGGCCAGCGCTGTCAGCAGGCCAAAATAGATAGTCGGTATAAAATTGGACAAAACCAGTATCGAGAACCCGATAATGATGGTGATGGCAGTATAAAAAATTGCATTACCGATATTGGCATGGCAGTAATGCAGAGTCGCCACGTAGTCGCCAATCCTGGTATATTCTTCCTTGAACCTGAATATATAGTGGATACTGTTGTCCACGGCGATACCTATAGTTATCGCAGCTATGGTAATGGTCATCATATCCAGCGGGATACCGGCAAGCCCCATCAAACCAAGAATTATTGCGGCTGCAAGCAGGTTCGGGATGATGCCGATGATCGCAAGTGACAAAGAACGGAACAGCAACAGCAACATCAGGGCAATGCCGGCCATGACCACACCCAGAGTTTCAATCTGTGAAGTAAACAGGCTCTGCAGCATATTGTTATAAAGCACCATCAGACCGGTAATCTCGAATTCATCAGCACTCAGACCAAGCTTGCCAGCCAGGTCAGTATTTATCTTTTCCAGTAATTCATTTCTTTTCAAGTCTTCCAGTGTGTCATTGATCCTGATACTTATACGTGCCTCGTTATCCGGAATGGAAATATAAGGATCTATCATGTTTCCTTTAAGGTCTTCCGGCATGCGCTTGTAGACTATAGCCAGTTCAAAGGCATCGAACGTACCCTGGTTGATATCTTCTCCAACCCTGATCAAGGATGCCAATGATAATACCTTGCCGACTGCATCAAGCCCTTCAAGATAATCATGCACCAGCTTGACCTGTTCTACCTTGTGTGGGGTAAACCAGTAATCTTCCGCGCTACCCAGATCAGCACCCCCGAACAGCAAATCGAACTCATCGTCTTCATCATCATTATCCGCATCAGTGTCAACTTCGGCGGGAAAATGGATAAGAATATCCAAAGGAGTTGTTCCACCGAGTTTCTTATCAATGAGTTTCAAACCCTGATGAATTTCAGTATTTTCACTGAAAAAATTGATAAAGCTGTTTTCTACTTCCAGCCGGGTAATTCCATAAATGCTGACCCCGGCCAGGAGTACGGATAGAAACAATACCTTGTTCCCATGCCTTTCTGTTATGCGTGCCAGTATGGCGGTAAATCTGAATTGTGCATCATCACCCCTGGTGAGTGATGTGCGATCAAACAGTACCAGCAAGCTTGGGAATAACAGGAAAGACGTCAGAAAAGTAACGGTCAACCCTATAGTCATCATCCAGCCAAAGTCGATCACCGGTTTGATATCACTCACTACCAGCGAGGTAAATGCCATAATGGTCGTCAACGCCGTATACAAACATGGCCAGACCATTTTATTAACCATCTCGGCAACCAGTTCCCTCTGGGATTTTTCCGGATAATCATTTCGCAATTGCCGATAGCGTACGACCAGATGGATATTCATTGCCATAGTGCTTATCAACATCAGTGAAATGAAATTCGACGATATAACTGTGACCTGCCAGCCAACCAGCCCCAGCAATCCGATCATTAACAGTCCGGCATAGATACAACTTATCAATGGAAGCGTTACCCAGCGCTTGCGGCGGAATATGATACCCAGCATCAGCACCAGAAAAATAAATACACCAAAACCGAATACAACAAGATCGTTTTTTATATAGGTGATCATGTCATCCGTAATCATTGGAACACCACCGAGATACAGAACGCCATACTGCCGGTAGGTCTGCATAATCTCTCTTATTTTTTTGATGTTCTCGTGGTTTTGTTGTGCCGCTATTTTTTTCACTTTTTCATATTTAGCAAGAATTATTGACAACTGCTCGTCACCTTCCTTATCTAACAGGCCTTTTTTCTTTTTATATAACAACCTGTTTTTTCTTTTCTGAAGATCGCTGTACTCGGGATTGTCCTTGAGGTTGATTTGCAGTGCTGTGGTCAGGCCATCCTGACTGATGACCAGTTGACTGAATATCGGACTGTTCAGAAGCTCGTCCTTGGCACGGTTTACATCCACATCTTCACTTTCGAGTGTTCTGTAATTACTGGCAACATCAGATAAAGTGCCTCCCACTTGCTTGACTAATGGGACATCTATAATGGAGATCACTGATTCCGTTAATGGCAGTTGCTTTAAATCGTCGCGCAGTTTCCTGATCTGTAGCAGGGAAGATTCAGAAAACAGATCTTCTGTCGGTGTAAATGTAACGAACAGAAACTCCCTGGTCTTGTAACGATCACCCAGGTCACGGAATATCCTGAGATCCTCATCATCCTCAAGTAACAGCGAATCAGCCGATGCATCAAGTTTGAAATCACGCGCGTGCCAGGCAAAAAATATGAAAATGCATGAAAGGAATACCAGCATTGCGATGGGTTGACCCAATACAATCCGGTCATAGAGTGACGAAATGCGGTTAATCATAAATTTATTATTATTTATAATCTGGCTGTTTTGTGTATGCTACACTGCATAAAATCAAGAATGCGGGAGGATACTGGTGCCAAAAATATTGTTATTACCCTTATTGCTTGTTTTCATAACCACTGCTGTGATGGCGCAATCCAGCGCGCCAGCTGATGCACAGCTTTATATTATATCACCCGTCGATGGAGCAACAGTCAAAAACCCGGTTGTTGTCAGCTTTGGACTGAAAAATATGGGGGTTGCCCCTGCCGGCATACAAGCGGAGTACACCGGACACCATCATTTGCTGATAGACACTATCCTGCCCCCGCTGGATCAGCCGGTACCGGCTGATGATCATCATCTGCATTTCGGCAAAGGCCAGACTGAAACTGAATTAACACTGACCCCCGGCAAACATACCTTGCAACTGTTGCTCGGTGATTATACCCATGTGCCGCACAATCCACCGGTGATCTCGGAACCGGTCACCATTACTGTAGAATAATCTGTCAGCGCTGTTTCAGTATATCTCTGATCTCTGCCAGCAGTTGTTCTTCCCTGGTAAGTTCCGGTATATCCATGTCTTTTTACCCCAAGCCGTAATCTATACTGGATAATTTTATATCAGTGATCAGGCAGGATTATTTTGCCTTTTATAATATCCTGCAACACTTCAACTAATAACGCATGTTCTGCAGCTAGCACACGTATCGCCAGTGATTCCGGATTATCGCCAGCCAACACTTCAACCTGCCGTTGTCCCAATATTGGCCCACTATCATAGTCATAATCAACCAGATGCACAGTAGCTCCGGTCACCCGCTCCCCGGCAGCAAGCACTGCCGCATGCACCCGCATCCCGTACATCCCCTGCCCGCCAAATTTTGGCAACAGTGAAGGATGGATATTAATGATCCTGTTCCTGTACGCCTTTAACAAAACAGGGCCAATCTTTTTCATATATCCGGCAAGAATGACCAGGTCTGCCTGATGCTGTTGCAAAGTTTCGGTAATAGCCCGATCCAGCTGATCAATATCCGGGTGAGTATTCCGGCTGATATGAATAGCCGGGATGGATTCGCTACGGGCGATATCCAATGCCCCGGCAGAGGCATTATTGCTGATAACGACAGCCGGTTCGGCATACAGTTTCTTGTCTTTGCAGGCCTGGATGATAGCCTGCAAATTACTGCCGCGCCCTGAAACCAGAAAGCCCAGCCTGGTAAGTTCATGAATCACTGTTTAATCACCGTAAAACCCAGTTGCGAAAGTATATTTGCCAGATTGCGCCGGTTTGCCGGCAACATTACGATTGTTGCAGAAAACTCCCGGCGCAGAGGATAATTTTTTCTCAATTCATCAAAATAATATCCGGCTTCCCCCCTGTCTATCTCCATAACCCTGCGTAAGGCAGCTGCATCACTTCTGACATCATAATGGGCAGTCACAGTCATTGCTATTGCATCAAAATCACTCACCTCACTGTTAATTTTTAATTCCTGTATACCTGCGTCAAGCAGTCCACCTGCCGGCTTCCAGTTTTTTGGAATATTAAAATAATTACAGGTCTCGTTATAAATCATTGCCGTTGCCCGGATTTTTGCGTCAGTACTATAGCCTGCAATATGTGGTGTACCGATATGAATTTTTGCCAGTAATTCCTGATCTATTTCAGGTTCATGTTCCCAGACATCCAGTACAGTTGAGAATTTCCGGTAATGATTAATATGTTGTTTCAAGACAGTTTCATTGATAACCCCGCCACGTGAAGTATTGATTAATATGGCATCCTGTTTCAAACCCGCAAAAATTTTTTTATCCAAGAGATATCTGGTCGAATATGGGCCAATATTTGTCAATGGTATATGCAATGAAATAATATCCATCTTCATTACATCTTCCAGTTCCACATACATAGAATCGCCGGTTTCGTCTTTCAACGGCGGGTCATTAACAAGATTTTCAATGCCGATAGCACCCAGTGCTTTCCGCAGACAAGAACCCACTTCTCCATGGCCGATAATGCCCACCGTTTTTTTTCTCAGATCGAAATCTTGCTGTTCAGCCAGGATAAACAGACTGCTCAGGACATACTCAACAACGGATTGGGCATTACTGCCATGGGCGGAGGCAGATCCGATACCGGATTTTTGCAAATACCCGAAATCAATATGATCTGTGCCACTGGTGGCGGTGGCTACAAATTTAACACGGCTATTGTCCAGGAGACTGGCGTTCACTGGAGTCACTGAACGTACCAGCAGGATATCAGCGTCTTTGACAAGCTCAGATGTGATAGTACGGCCAGTACAGAGTTGCAGATCACCAATTTTTGAAAAGGCCTGCTGGACGAGAGGGATTTGAATGTCAGCAACAATCTTCATCGATTACCTTTGAAGTTTGCCAGTGTAAATTCTCACCACGGATCAGGGTGGTGAGCAGAATCATTATGGACGATTATCTGCTTCGGTCCCTTCCTTAACCACCGGCATCAAGTCTTGCTTGCTGACACCCAGTGCCAGGGTGACTGGACTGGCAATATAAATAGACGAATATGTGCCTATGAGGATACCTATAATCAATGCTGTCGAAAAAGCCAGAAGGGTCTCACCACCAAAGAGAAACAAGGCAACGAGTACCAGTAATGTTGTCAGGCCAGTCATGATAGTACGACTCAAGGTCTCGTTTAATGACACATTCATCACTTCGACTGGTGTGGCCTTACGTAGCTTGTGGAAATTCTCACGGATGCGATCAAACACTACTACCGTATCATTCAATGAATAACCAATCACTGCGAGGACAGCTGCCAGTACCGTCAGGTCAAATTCCATTCTGGTAACCACGAAAAAACCAACAGTAATAATTACATCATGTACAGTGGCGACAACAGCACCAATGGCGAACCGTGTCTGAAAACGGATGGCAACATAAAGTAGAATACCAAGCAATGCATAGATCATGGCCAAACCACCGTCTTCCCTTAATTCATCTCCGACCTGCGGTCCGACAAATTCAACCCTTCGTATCTCAATGGATTGGCTGCTGCCCAGCAGTTCGATTAATTTGTTACTGATATCCGCACTGTTCAACCCTTCATGCGGGGGAATACGCACCAGCACGTCTGTTGCTGCACCATAATATTGGACAACAGCATTACTGAATTCAGACTGGACCAGAATATTACGGACCTTGGTCAAATCAGCCTCCTGTGTATAACCAACCTCAACAATCGTCCCGCCGGTAAAATCGATACCATAATTCAGGCCCTGAACCATAAACAGAACTACTAATACAACACTGGATATTCCTGACAACCAGCAGGCGATCCTGCGTTTGCCCATAAAATCAAAATTTGTTTTTGTGATAAATTTCATAGCTGCGATCTTGTTAAATCATTAATTTTTGTACTTTACGCCCGCCATAGAGCAGATTAATAAATGCTCGACTGACCATGATGGCGGTAAACATGGAACAGATAATGCCCAGGGATAACGTCACAGCAAAACCTTTAATGGGTCCGGTACCAAAGCTGAACAAGACCAGGGCCGCAATAAGAGTGGTTATGTTGGCATCAGCAATGGATGAAAATGCCTTTTCAAATCCGGCGTGGATACTTGCCTGGGGTGAATTTCCGTTGCTGATTTCCTCCCGGATACGTTCAAAAATCAGAACATTGGCATCGACTGCCATACCGACAGTCAACACGATTCCAGCAATACCCGGCATGGTCAGTGTCGCCTGCAACATCGACATGAGTGCCACCAGTAATACCACATTGAGTGTCAATGCCACATTGGCAATCAGTCCGAAAAGCCTGTAGTAAACAACCATAAAAATCAGTACCAGGGTAAATCCAATGATCACAGACTCATAGCCCTGTTTGATATTGTCCTGCCCCAGACTTGGGCCGACTGTCCGTTCTTCTATGATCTCTATCGGCGCAGCAAGGGCCCCGGCACGTAGTAACAGGGCCAGATTGCGCGCCTCCTGGGTTGAGTCGAGACCGGTGATATGAAATCTTTTACCCAATTGTTCCTTGATGGTAGCGGCATTGATTACTTCTTCAATGGTTTCCTTTTTCTTTACCGCTGTACCATCTTCCATAACCGTTTCAGTCTTGGTTTCAATGAAAACCACCGCCATGCGTTTGCCGACCTCATCGCGTGTCGCGGCACTGAAGATACGGGCACCTTTGCCATCCAGCGTGATAGTCACATCCGGGCCACCACTCGCCTGGTCAATACCGGATGCTGCATCAATAATATGATCGCCGGTCAGGAGCACCTGTTTGCTCAGCAACATGGGCTGGCCATCCCTGTCATAATAAAGCTTTGAACCGGCCGGCACCCGGCCATCCAGTGCATCCTGCACGGAATGAGCGTCATCCACCATACGGAATTCCAGTGTCGCTGTCGCACCCAGGATATCCTTCGCACGTGCGGTATCCTGTACACCGGGTAACTCAACCACCACCCGCCGATCACCTTGTTGTTGTATTACCGGTTCGGCAACACCGAGTTCGTTAACGCGTTTGCGCAGTGTGATGATATTTTGCTGTAACGCATTCGTCCTGGTCTCGATGATAGATTGTTCCGACAGGGTAACAAGTGCATGGAATTCACCGCTTTCACTTACGCTGCTGTCCACCTTTACTTCAGGATTATTCTTATTGATCAGCCTGACGCCATTTTCCTGCTCGGCGGAATTCTGGAAACGAACCAGCACACCACCCTGATCCCTGCGGCTGATGGTCCGGTAACGGATTTTGTTCTCACGGAATAAACTGCGGAAGTCAGAGACATAGCGTTCCTCAGCCTTGCTGATTGCGGCATTCATATCAACCTCCATCAGGAAGTGCACACCACCACGCAAATCAAGACCGAGAAACATTGGTTCAGCACCCAGTTTTCGCAACCAATCAGGCGTGGATGGAGCAAGATTGAGCGCCACGACATAAGTTCTGTCAAGGGCATTCCTGGCAGCATCCTGCGCCCTGAGTTGTGTCTCTTCATCCGCGAACCGGATCAGGAGATTATTCGGGTTGATCTCATAACTCTGCGGTTTGATACCGGCCTCATCGAATGCAATTTGCACCTGCAGCTCGGTAAGTTCACTGATTTCTGCACCACGTGAAGAGGATATTTGCAGGGCAGGATCGCTGCCGTAGATATTCGGAAAGGAATAGATAATGCCGATTATGATAATAATGGCGATCAACACGTATTTCCAGGTTGGGTAACGATTCATAATGTGATTAGCTAAAAATTAATTTCTTCAGATTATTATTCATTGTTTCAAAGTGTCTTGAGGGTCCCTTTCGGCAGTATTGCAGAGACAGAATGTTTTTGTACCTTTACCTCGATATTCGGGGCAATTTCAACATGAATAAAGCTGTCGCCTATTTTGGTAATCTTGCCCAGCATACCGCCGCTGGTGACAACCTCATCGCCCTTGGCCAGCGCCTCGACCATCTGTTTGTGTTCCTTGGCCTGCTTCATCTGTGGCCGGATCAGGAAAAAATAAAATACAACGAAAATCAGAATCAACGGTAACAGGCTCATAAAGCCACTTCCCGCTGGCGGGGTTTCCTGTGCCCAGGCATTTTGTATGAAGAACTCTAGCATGAAGACACCCTGAAATTTAAAGCGCGCTATTATGACACAGACTCCGGGTTTTTCTCACGTTTCCTGTAAAAATCGTTAATAAACGTGGTTAACACCCCCTGCTCTATCGCCTCTCGCAGGCCGCGCAACAGCGCATGATAATAATATAAATTGTGTATGGTATTGAGCCTGGCGCCCAGCATTTCGGCTGTTTTATCCAGATGATGCAGATAGGCACGGGTGTAATTCCGGCAAGTGTAACAGCCACATTCTGCATCCACGGGTAGTGTACTCTGACGGTGTCTGGCATTACGTATGCGCAACACACCGGTTGAGGTAAACAGATGGCCATTGCGTGCGTTACGGGTCGGCATGACACAATCAAACATATCAATACCGCGTTTTACTGCTTCCACCATGTCTTCCGGTGTACCGACACCCATTAGGTAACGCGGACGATCCGCAGGCATCTGCAGTGTAATATGAGACAACATCTCCAGCATCAGTTCATGCGGCTCGCCCACCGACAGCCCACCGATGGCATATCCATCAAAACCGATCTCCAGCAAGCCTTGTAAAGATTCATCACGCAATACCGGATACATGCCCCCCTGAATAATGCCAAACAAGGCGGATGGATGCTGACCATGCGCATCGCGCGAGCGCCGGGCCCACTTCAGGGACAACTCCATCGAATTGCGCGTCTGTTCTTCCGTTGCCGGATAAGGAGTGCAGTCATCAAAGATCATCACGATGTCCGAATTCAAGGCGTGCTGAATTTCAATGGCCTGCTCTGCGCCAAGAAACACCGGCGCACCGTCAATGGGTGAACGAAAGCGCACACCTTCTTCAGTAATCTTGCGCGCCTCGGCCAGACTGAATACCTGAAACCCGCCGGAATCGGTCAGGATCGGCCCTGGCCAGTGCATGAATTCATGCAAACCACCGTGTTGTCTGATCACTTCCGTGCCGGGCCGCAACATCAGGTGAAAAGTATTGCCCAGTATGATTTGGCAGCCCAAATCCTGCAGTTCTTCAGTGGTCATGGATTTGACGGCGCCATAAGTACCCACCGGCATGAACACGGGCGTTTCCACGACACCATGTGCAAGGGTCATACGCCCACGTCGCGCTGTGCCATCAGTTTTCAGTAATTCAAATTTCATAATCTGGTATCTGGTATCTGGTATCTGGTATCTGGTATCTGGTATCTGGTATCTAAAAACAGGGAAATCAATTCAATTCATCTTGTCACTTATCTCTTTTCACTTGTAACTTGTGACTTGTGACTATCAAGTAATGAACATCGCATCGCCATAACTGAAAAAACGATAGCGCTGATCAATCGCATGTTGATATGCCTTCAATACATTATCGCGTCCGGCAAAGGCGCACACCAGCATTAATAATGTCGATTCAGGCAAGTGAAAATTGGTAATCAAACTATCTACCACTTTGAATTCATAACCCGGCGTAATAAATATATCAGTCTCCCCTTTATAGGGTTGCAGGGTACCTGATTGAGCGGCGGTCTCGAGGCTGCGCACCGAGGTTGTTCCCACCGCAATCACACGGCCGCCGCGCATTTTTGCATGATTCACTTTTTCACAGACCGCTGCTGAAACCTCAAGGTATTCACTGTGCATCTTGTGGTCTTCTATATTTTCTGTGCGCACCGGCTGAAAGGTACCGACCCCGACATGCAACGTGAGATAAGCAGTTGCGATACCGCGCTGGTCGAGTTTCTGTAAAATCACATCTGAAAAATGCAGCCCAGCCGTTGGTGCAGCAACCGCACCCGGTTGTCTCGCATAGACTGTCTGGTAACGTTCCTGATCGATCTGATGGTCTTCTCGTTGTATATATGGTGGTAATGGTACATGGCCAATCTCTTTCAATACATCACTGATGCGACCCCCGCCCTGCAGTTCAAGGACAAAAATATCGCCCTGTCTGCCGATGAAAACCAGCTTCATGGCATTTTCGAGTGTAATCTGTGTACCGGTTTTGGGTGGTTTACTGAAACGCATCTGGGCGAGTAAACGGGATTCTCCCAGAATACGCTCGACCATGATTTCGATCCTGCCACCTGTTGCCTTGTGTCCATAAAGCCGTGCCGGAATGACTCGTGTATCATTCAATACCAGCAGATCATCGGGTGACAACAAATCAACCAGATCTGAAAACTGCCTGTCAACCAGACTTTCGTTTTGTCTGCCCAGACAAAGCAACCGGCTCTCGCCCCTGGCCGCGGAAGGGAACTGGGCTATCAGTTCTTCAGGCAGTGAGTATGTGAATTCATCTCTACGCATGGCGGGCGATGTTAACAGAAAACCGGATAAAAACGGTTTTCCCGGAACACGGCTTTGCTTATACTTGCCGTCCGCTATTCTATACATGCCGGGGTGGCGGAACTGGTAGACGACGTACAGGATGTACTAGTGTCACGGAGGACAGGACGTCCGGGAGTGACTGACATACAGGATGTATTATTGCCACGAAAGACAGGACGTCTGGGAGTGGTCGATGTACAGGAAGTACAAGTGCCGCGCAGGACAGGATGTCCGAAAGCGGCCGCGCCAGACTCAAAATCTGGTGTTTATTTATTGTATGATTTTCTTTGCGCCGGGGTGGCGGAACGGGTAGACGACGTACAGGATGTACTAGTGTCACGGAGGACAGGACGTCCGGGAGTGACTGACATACAGGATGTATTAATGCCGCGAGAGGCAGGATGCCGGTAGCGGCCGCGCCAGACATGAGTTAAGTTACAAATAAATGTTCTTTATGCCGGGGT
>Ga0209541_10000288_pt1 | contig 98870 bp, 105 predicted proteins | sample RifCSPlowO2_01_FD_184027 | JGI IMG/M metagenome (GOLD analysis project Ga0209541, IMG submission 184027) | Groundwater microbial communities from Rifle, Colorado - Rifle CSP2_plank lowO2_0.1 (SPAdes) (version 2) | ecosystem: Environmental > Aquatic > Deep subsurface > Groundwater | place... | reverse complement strand
TCATGCGGGGTTTTAGCCAAGATGCAAATTACCGCATCATAAATCCCTGCACATTCAGCATACCACCATACTCTCGGATGTTTTTCGATTAGGTCAAAGAAATCTTTTCTTTCTTTTTGGGAAGTTGGCCTGAGTGAGACCCATAATTTCCAGACGGTTAAACCGAATTTAGAAGGGTCAAGCAGGCAATAATATCCTCGAATAATCCATTTTTTTTCTAATTGCCTTAAGCGATATTCAGCGATTGCTCTAGAAACCCGGGCTTCTTTTGCCAGAATTGTGATGGGAATTCGGGCATTTCTTTCCACTGCTGAGAGTATTTTCCGGTCAATTCGATCAATTTTGATTATTTTATGAACTTCATCCATCTTTTAGTTAGCTAATTACTGATTATTAATAAGAAATAATAGATTCTTATTTATATAACTTTCTCTCTCAATTTAAGAATTAAATGCGTAAAGCATTGGAGGAAAAGAAAATGGTAAAGAGCGAGACTGAAGAAATATATAGTTGTGCAGATGATTGTGTGTGTGAATTACTATTTGGGGAGCCTGCACCACCAACCTATCGGACAACTATCACTGATGATAGCGTTAATCCGTATAACCCCACCAGATATGTTGGAGGAGGATCAACCTCTGAGGAATCCCAAGAAATGGCGAGTGAAAGATATCAAAGAAGAAATCAATATTGATATATTGAACATCCCGTCCAGAGAAAATGCCCCCTACCGGACAAGCACAGAGATATGCACAAGTTTGGGAAATTGGCCTTTACGAAGGGTTCAGTGAAAATACCTCCGCGAGAGATTCAACCCCCTTACTAGAAGAATTAATTGCTAATCTCCAAAAGCAAAGGAATATACAACTGGGCGAAAGAGGCGAAAAAGGAATCCCGATACGAGTCATAGAAGCCGGAGCCGGTTTGGGAAGCCATGCCCTTCGCCTAGTTCAGGAAGGATTCTCAGTGATAGCTAATGAATATTCTGAACTTGCGACAAGAGAGATAGAGCATAAAAGAGGCCTATTAACTCTTCCCGCTCAGGCCAGACTTCAGATAGCCCAAGGAGATATCTTAGATTGCTTGAGAACTTTGGCAGAAGAGTCTATTGCCGGATTTTACGCTCATTCTCTGTTGCATACTTTTTCAGATGATGAAAGAAAAAGATTATATGCTGAGATTAAAAGAGTACAACCGCGGGGGGGAATAATTGCTGTTTCATTTAAAGCTCATGGGGATTATGTCCAAAACGAAAATGGGAATAGTATTAAACAAACCGAAGCAGGGCCAGTGATTACTGATCATGCTGGAAGAATCAGCCGGCTTTTTGTAACCAATACCTCTCCATTAGTGAGAGAACTAGAAGATGCTGACTATCAAGTCTTCGATACTTATTGGTGGGATGTGCCCAAGAATAACCCTGAAAATAAAATTGAATATAGAAAATTTGTTGGCTTGATCGCCCAAAAAACAAATGGAGAAAGAAGATGATTCAGACTACGGTGATAGGAAGTTATCCTAAATATCCCCCGCTAATCGGAAAAGATTTTGATACTAAATGGTTGGTCGTTCCAGAAAATAATCTAGATTCCGGCTGGAAAGATAAAGATAACCTAGAATCTCTCCAGAAAGAGGCAATCCGCTGGGCAGTGCGAGAACAAGAAGAAGCCGGCCTTGATGTAGTAACTGATGGCGAACAGAAAAGGGGAAATTACGTTCTTTACCATTGCCAACACCTAGATGGTTTTGATTTCGTAAACAAAGAGGAAAAAATATTTCGAGACGGATATGTCCGGGGACTAGTTCCGGTAGTGCGCGGGCAGATTAAAGCTAAAGAGCATTTTTTGGTAAACGACTTTAAGTTTCTTAAATCTTTAACTGATAGGCAGATTAAAGTAACTATTCCCGGACCGGTAACTATTATTGACTCGGTAAAAGATACATTTTATTTTGACGAAAGAACATTAGCTTTAGATCTAGCGAAAGCGATTAGAGCCGAAGTATTGGCTTTAGCTGAAGCAGGATGCACACTGGTCCAATTTGATGAGCCGGTATTTATCCGAGATCCGCAGAAATTTTTTTCTTACGGTCTGGAAGCTCTCCAAGCTTGTTTTGAAGGAATAAATAATATCACTAAACAAGTTCACATCTGCCGCGGATATCCCAAAGAAGATGTGCCTAAAACAGACGCTGCTAGGTATGCCCGGATTATCGAAGCTTTATCCACCATAGATATAGATGCCATAGCTGTAGAAGATGCTCAGGAACATTTAGATCTAGATATTTTTAAAAAATTTGGTTCTAAGAAAATTATTCTTGGGGTGGTAGATATAGGAAATCCACGGATAGAAACTGTGGTAGAAATTGAAGACAGAATTAACGAAGTCCTGAAAGTAGTTCCGCCGGAAAGACTTTTAATTGCTCCTGATTGCGGTCTTCTGCTCTTAAAGCCAGAGGTAGCCAAAGCAAAGTTAAGTAATATGGTTCTGGCAGCAAAAAAAGTAAACTACCAATTACAACAACTGGGTCATAACTTCAACTCACTTTAAACCCTTTCATCTCCAGAATCTTCTTTACTGAAGCATCAATTTGTTCTTCCGGAATCTCTCCTCTTTCCACTGCTGCTTTTACTACCTGGATCATCCCATAGATCTCGTTAGGATCCTCATTGAAATTAATCACTAAATCATTTCCAGCTTTAAACACAGCTAGATATAATTCATCAGCTGAAGCAAAGAAATTTTTCAATCCCCACATCATTGTATCATCAGTAATGATGAGTCCAGTATAATTGCCTTTCAGACTAGCCACCGCCACTTCAGAAACATCAGCAGGCAATCCCCCCGAATCTAACTCTCCGCTGGCAATGATATGGCTGATCATGATCGCTTTAATCTTATCTTTCTGGATAAATTGATTATAAGGATAAAGATCTTCTATCCCAATTTTCGCTGCCACTAAACCTTTATGCGGGTCAGAAACTACTAAAGTTTTACCGGGATAATGTTTAGCCGTAGCTATAATTCCCTGATTTTGTAATCCTAAGAAATAAGCTTCGGCTAGTTCCGTTACTTGTTTCTCATCTCCCAGAAAACTGCGACATTTCCAGATTTCATCTTTAAGATCTACCACCGGAGCAAAATTTAAATTGAACCCTAACTTTTTCAAGAACTTACCCTCTTCCGTACCTTTCTCAAAAGCTGCTCCTACGGTCTTGATCTCGCTAGTAGGAGTAAACTGCTGAAAATAAGAAAAAGGGCTCCAACATCCCTCTAAATCTGCACTGACAAAGAAAGGAATCTGCATTCCCGATTGAAATTTATTGATCGTTTTTATAAACGCATCCTCATCTTGCATGGCAAAAAGATGTATTCCACCTAACTGCATATTCTTCCAAGCTTCTAAGTTCCAGACTCCGCCCGAGACAATAATCATCTGAGCGATCTTCTGCTCTAAAGTTAGGGAATCCAAACTAATGGTCTTATCCACTATTTTCAAGGCCGGCTGTTCCGGGATGAGCCAACCTTTAGCCTTAGCCACATTTAGAGAAGCAAGGACTAAGACTAAAATAAGTAAGACTAAAAAAATCTTCTCATTAAGATTCCATCTTCCTCTTTTCAGTGGGATTATTTTTTGTTTTTTCTTGGCTTTCTTTTTCACCATCAGCACATCACTCAATCTTTTTTTTATTCAGTTAACCGTTTACAATACTTATACCCTGCTTGATTAAAATAATATTCGATCTTGTTTCCGGTAAAACATTTCCATTGCAGAGTTTTATCCATATAATATAACTGCTCGGATTTACATCCCACTACCACTCTTTTTATTTCAAGACAGCAATCCTTAACCTCTCTTTCTACAAACTTGCTTTCCCAGTTTCTCATCACGCAGAAAGAATCTGTTTCAAGCTGCTCAGCTGCTGCTTTTCCAGTACTGGGAAAATCTACTCCCCACAGGTTTAAAGCTAAAACCAAAGCAACTAGAAATAAGGAAAAGTTCAGGATGGTCCAGGCTTTTCTGCTAATCATATCCGAAATAAAGAGAAAAGTATATATAAAAGTATCCTAATTAAAGATTATATCAATGGAGGGTACAAAGAGCATGGAAATCAAAGTTTATTCCACACCTAATTGTCCTTGGTGCAAGAAATTAAAAGATTGGTTAAAATCAAAGAAACTTGCCTTTCAAGATATTGACGTTACTGAAAGCGATACTGCCCGTGATGAGATGATTGAAAAATCCGGTCAGATGGGCGTACCTGTAATCCTCATTAAAAATACTGATAAAGAAGAAGTGGTGGTTGGTTTTACTGAAGCTAAATTAGATGCAGCAATCAAGAAGATTAGTTAGACTATTTTTTTTCTTTAAACCTCTTTCAACACTTCCCTTGCCTCTTTTCCCTCAAACAAAATCTCATAGAGACCATTAATCAAAGGCAATTTTAAATTAAACTTTTCTTGGAGATGAATCGCCTCTTTCAGGTTAGTCACTCCCTCTGCCACCATTTTCATCTCTGCCAAAACATCAGACAATTTCCTGCCCTTGCCTACTTCTTCTCCTACATGCCTGTTTCTAGAATGTTTACTGGTACAAGTTACAATCAGATCTCCCAATCCGGCTAAGCCATAAAAAGTTTCTTTTTTAGCTCCCCAGGCTAAACCTACCTCTTTAATCTCTTCCAGCCCTTTAGTCATGATATAGGCCTTGGCATTATCTCCCTGATTTAATCCCTCTAGAAGACCAATAAATACCGCAAAGACATTCTTTAAAGCCGCAGCTACCTGCATTCCTACTATATCTTTACTTAATTCTACTTTAAAATTCTCGCTTTCCAGAACTTTTTTAATTTTCTGTTTTCCTTTTCCTCCAGCTAGAACAATCCCGGTTAATTTTCCTTTTCCAACCTCTTCAGCATGGGTTGGTCCGTATAAACAATAGACTTTCTCTTTCATTTCAGGCTTAACTTTTTCTTGCACTACTTCGCTCAATAGCCTAGAATTAGAGGCAAAACCTTTCGAACAGATTATTAGTGATTGGCTTTCCAGGAACTTAACTGCTTGACTAATGGTGACTTCCACCTTATCTGAAGGCACCACTATGAAAACTAATTTAGAATCAGGAAGAACTTCTTCCATTTTCGAGGAAACAAAAATATTGTCTGACAATCTAACTTCAGGCAATAAAGGGCAGACTCTTTCATGCTTCATCTTTCGGGCCTGCTCTTCAAAGAATTCCCAGATTTTGACCTGATGCTTATTCTTGGCTAATTGTGCCGCTAGAGCCGTGCCCCAGCTTCCTCCGCCCAGGATGGATATTTTCATTTGGCCTCTTTAGAGAAAACCTCTTCTATTTGTTTTTGTAAGATTATTAATTTATGCTCTAAAATATCCCATAATATCTCTAGGTCTAACTGATGATACTTATGAATAACCACGTTTCTAAAATCTTTAATTTCCTGCCAAGGGATGTTCTTATACTTATTCTTCATCTCTAGAGGTAATTGAGCAATTGCTTCCCCAATTATCTCTAAGTTACGGACGGTTGCATCAATAGTGATTCTGCTCTGTTTAAAATCTTCAAAATCCATCTCTTGGATATATTCCTGTATCACTTCAATACTATCCAAGATGTCCTTAAGAAAAAAACTAGATTTGCGCGGCAATTTGTTTTCCCTCAAGAATTTCTGATTTTAATTCTTCCCGAATTAGATTCGGTTTAATTAGGTCTATCTCTTTCTTAAAAATATTCTTCAAGAACAATTTTAAATGGACATAATCATCATACAGCCCCCGGCCAGGCATAAATTCTACTAAAAAGTCTAAATCGCTTTCTTTTTTAGCTCTATCTTGGGCATAAGAGCCAAAAAGAATGATCTTTTTAACTCCATAGGACTTAATCTCCCTCTTATGTGCTTCCAATAGGGATATAATTTTTTCTTTGGTTAGCATTATTTTGACTTTATCGCTTAAAATATTTAAATCTTCTTACTAAAAAATGTAAAGAGAAACTTAATAAAAAAACCAATCAGTTCAATGCCAAAAATATCCCCCAAAATTATTTAAAGAACATTACTCTAGTAAGATAAAATGTCAACCCCTATTTCAAAACTGTTAAAATTAAGCCAAGGAAATAAGATTTTAATTAACGATATTCAATACACCATCACCAAAAAGTCTAAGTATAAGACCGTAGAAGAATATGATGACCCTAAAGATTATGGTAGCGGAATAAAATGGGAACTGGGAAAAGAATACTACTTAACTTCTGAACGAAGAAATAAGAGATTGAATTTTCTCAAAATAACCAAAAAGAAAGGACTTATTTTCTTTACTGAAACACATCTTCCAATTTCAATAAAAGAAATAAGAATATTGAATAAAAGCTAAAATTAAGATTCATTCTCTCGTCAATAAATCTTCTTGATCCAAGTACCTAAAACTAATTGGTACTGTAAACTTTGTTCATATTCATAACTTAAATCCAAAGTTAAGGTAGTCATATAAGAATCCTGCCCTTTCAGGTAAGTCTCGCAGATCAAAAGCGCTTCCTGTTTTTGGTCAGTAAAGACGAATTTGGTTTCCTCATTGACAAAATTCTGAAAAGCACATTTCAGAAAATCTTCTCCCCCCAGCTGGGCTTGATTTAATTTCAGATAGCCGATTTTACTATTACTTCCGCTCCAACTGCCTCCCCCGTTATTTCGCAGATAGAACCTAAATTCCGCTTTAGTTCCTCCAGCTAAGGGCATCACAATCTCTTCCATCTCTGAGACTGCTACTGGCGCGCCTTGGCCGGAATAAGATTTCTCCTCCTCCACTTTACAGCCGGAATCATAAACTTCATAAAGATTAGGGTTCAGACAGACTGAATCTGCAAATTCTAAAGTAGATTCATAGCTAGCTTTAACAAAAAAAGTATTGGAGTATTTTTCTGCATTTCCATATAAAGATCCGGCCAGACCATTAAACTCTAAAAAAGCTTTATCCCCGGAAGGATTAATCAGACTTCTCCCCCCTAACTGATTGAAGGGCTGCTCAGTTGGATTAATCTGAAAATAACGATCATCTAAACCCACAATGCGCACTTTTCCGTTGATTAAGTCATAAGCTGCTTGATTATCTAATTTAACTATCAGCTTGAATTCTGAATTAGGATACATTTTTTCCGGAGGAGCATTTTCCAGAAAGCTTAATTGTAATCCTCCATAACCTTGCTTGAAGTTATAAGTAGTTTGTTTTTCTCCGGGAGAGTCGCAGCTGAGGAGAAGGAAAGAAAAAACAAGTAAAGTAAAGTAAATCATTAGTTTAATTTTCATTCTATATTCCCCACAATTTGTTCCAAATCTGAATCTGTTCCTGTTGTTCCATTAGCCATTACTGTTTTCTGACCTGAAGAAGAGTAAGTATGTTCAACAAATATAAATATGTTTTCATTTAAAGTTAAATTAGTTGGTAAAGTACTTTGAACAACATTTTCACTGGTATCGAAAAACCAGTTAAAAGTATTGGGGTAAATAGCCACATTTCTCATAAAGAAACGGAAAGCTGAATAATGAGATTGGTTAGTAAAGAGTAAAGAGGTATTGTAAATATCTACTTCCAAAAGCCCATCTACTGCAAAACTGCTGAAAGAAGTAGTATTAAACAATAATACGCCATTAGTATAACTAAATAAAGCACAAGAAGTACCTAAACAATTAGCCCCATTATTAACTATTTCCAAGCTATCTGTATTATAACCCCCCTGTCTCTTAATTTGGTCTACAAATCCAAAGTTTAAATTCTTTAAAGTGAAATTTGCGCTAGAGTTTATCTTAGAGTTACTGCCAAAAGCAGAGGTATTCAAAGCAATAGTATTATTCCCGATAAAGAGATTATATCCTAAACCAATTTCTCCGTCCAGATCCATATCTTTCAAAAGACCATTATCACTAGTATTAATCCATCTAATTTCCCCATAAGAATTATTGTAGACTAAATAGTTAATATAACCGCTTCCAGTAAGGTCATAAATCTCTGGGGTATTAATATAATTAGCAGAGAGATGGTTATTTAAAAGAAGATTATCTCCTGAATTCATTCTTAAATAAATTCCGTAACCGCCGTTTCCGGTAGTAATGATGGTATTATTGTTTAAAATATTAAAATTAGAAGCAGTTCTTAATTCAATCCCTGGTGCGCCGACAGCACCGGTAGTAACAACATTGTTGGATAAACTGCTAGAGGAAGAATTCATCAATCTGATACCATTAGCAGTGCTGCCGCTAGTAGTAACATTGTTCCCAAAGATATTTGTAAAATCAGATTGATTGTTTAAAAACATACCATTACTTAAAGCACTAATTATAGTAATAGTATTATTCAGAATTGTTCCGTTCGCAGCATGATTAAAATAAACTCCGTGCTTATAAGAAGTAGAAATATTGCCCTCCTGGATGTTACAATTCTTAATCGTAACATTATCAAAACCGATATTTCCCACCCCATAACCTAAAGTTCCGCCAATAGAATAATTAATTAAATAACCCTTACAATCTAAAACAATGTTATTAACGCCAATAGTAAAACAAGTTCCACTGGAATTAATCTTCTGGGTTAAAGTATAAATTGCCCCCGTTGTATCTAAAGTTCCGCATGCAGACTGGTCTGGATCAATATATGCTTGAAAGTTCTGTCCGGAGAGGGAAAAAGTAAATTGATTATCGCTATATTTAGGAGCCTCGTAAGATATTTTTATTGCAAAAGGTTTGCTGGTATCTATTTGTGCAGGAGTTTTAGTGAAACCATAAAACTTTTTCTTAGTAAAAGTATGAATTTGTTCAACTGCTTCTAATTTTCCATCCATACCTTCTTGGACAATTATATCTGTGTAAGTTTCAGGGACAAGATTAAATTGATTTGAGTACATTACAGTTTTGTTTTTGATCACTTCTTTTTCAAAACTAAATTGAATTGCCGGGTTGTTCAGAATTGGCTTAATTGCATTCTGATTTTCAATTTCAAAAATGGCTTCGCAACTCTTCCAGCCATCATCTACTGCATCAGGTTTCCAGATGCAGGAGATATACGGTTTAGTAGAAGTAATTATATTAGAATAATTAGAATGTTTATAACCAAGATTAAATACTTCCTGTCCTTCAAGAATTACTGCAGGCAGAAAATCTTCTGCTAAAACAAACATGCTCATCAAAAAAAGAGCAAATACTATTCCAAGATATATTTTCTTTACCATTTTGTCTGGTTGATTAAAGTTTCGACTTGTTTACTTATTTCATCTGGAGTTAAAGTCTGATTTTCCCAGATTACTAAAACATTATTATGTAATCCGACGATATTTGTATAAGCATCGCTTCCGGTGAGGAAATTAAAAACCCAGGTTTGGTTTCCGGAAATGATTACTTTATCGAATCTTCCGCTTTTCTGGGTATTGTTAAGGTAGCGGACATAGAGCTGTTGGCTAGTATAAGTTTGGTAAGCAATTAATATAGAATCAGCAGCACCTTGTTCAATAGCGGTTCTGGCTTCTGATTCATTAGCAGAGATTTTGAAAGTCCAGTTGTAAATTATAAAATTACTTTCTTTAGCTAAGTCTTTTATCTGGATAGAAAGATCATGTTCTCCCCCAGTCAAAGGAATAGCTGGAGTATAAGTAGTGGTGGTAGTATTGATAAAAGGTGCCACTACATCTCCATCAAGTTGTAATATTACTGAAGAAGTATTTACGCCGGAATATGAATCATAATAATTTATTACAATAGTGGGTGTATTATTTCCAACTATAGTATTATTAGCTGGAGTAATATTAACTATCTCTGGAGCAAGAGTATCTATCTTAAATACAAAATGAGTTGTATTTCCTAGGTTCCCCACTTTATCTTTAGCTAGGGAATGAAGATACCAAAATCCATCAGTTAACCCAATAGCATTTTGAGACTGGTTATTTTGGGAAACAGTTCCTCCAATACCAGTGATATTAATTAAAGAATCCATTGTCCATAAATTCATGATATCTGGGGTGGTTGATTCGTTGTTATTAACTACATAATAATATCCGTAAATGCTTGAATGAATATCTGTTGCTGAAAAGTTAAAGATAGGAACACTAAGATTATACCAATCATTGTTATTAGGATGCGTGGGCGAAGTTATAGTTATCATACTGGGAGCATCAGAATCTATATAAATGTTAACTGGGTTAGACCAAGTGCTATTATGCTGTAAAGCATCCTGAGCATAAATTCGGAATGTATGGCTACCAGAAGTAACATTTACATGATAAGACTGACTATTTCCTAAACTAAACAAATTCCCATCAAGTTCTCCAACATAACTTACCACTCCGCTGCCTATATCCCCAGGATTAGTCCAAGTATAATAAGGACTATTATGTTGGGTCCAATTATCTCCAGAATGCAATTCTTTTATTATAGGCGTACCTGGATTAGAGGTATCAATATATAAACTTACATTTCCGGAATGACCTAAATTACCGGGATTATCCACTGCCCGAACATAAATAGTATGAACCCCTTCTGTTTGTGGTAGAGTAATAAAAGAAGTATTTAGTCCTATATTGTTCCAACTTCCAGCGTCAATCCGGTACTCGTAATGGTTAATTCCATTAGTGTCCTCCACTGGATTCCATGAGATTGTATGGATATTTTGAGTACTCCAATTATTTGGAGAGGAACTTAAAACTGGTGCTAACGGAGGGATTACATCTCCCACAAAGATACTTTTAGTATAAATGTTATTAGACTCATTTGACTCAATAATAATATTATAATAATCCGCATTAATTGTAATGGTGTGATTACTATAAGTAGAATTCCAGCTAAAATAGGTAGAGTTAGTAGAAGATTTGGTTACAGATAAGTTCTGTTCTTGAACATTACTATTTACTGTAAATCTTACCACAAAATTATTGGCATCTGTACCTCCTTCGTTACGGATAATTATATTTACTCCTAAAACCTCTGGTTCAGCTGGATTTAGCGGGGTTTGAATAATATCACTTGCATCTAAAGTTAAGTCTGCTTCTGCAGGATTAATCGTTATCGGTTGCTGTCTATTGTCTTTTAAATCGGAAACATCTGTTGCTGTAACATTAATCTGATAAAACCCTGGTGCTGCAGGAGCAGTAGTAAACCCCTCATATAAATCAGAAGAAGAATTGTAAGTTAATAAAATAAGAACATTATTAACCGTTGCATTCACTGTACTAACATTAAGATTATCAGTTACGTTCACTTTTAAAGACAAGTTAGCATTAACATAACTAGTATCAACAATGATAATCTCGTTAATCTGGGAAGTTGTTTTATCCTTCACAAGAACAGATAAGTTTAATTCATTGTTATTTTCGTCTGATTCAGTGATATTACCTAATGGGTCTACTCTAAGGGTTAAAAGATGTTGGCCGTAATATGCAGGCCATAAGAAATAAGCGGTATTACTTGCATCTGAAAGAATATTTAAGCTTTTGTTTTGATATAATATGCTGTCAACAAACAATTCCAAAGTGAAATTATTTACTCCAGTCCCACCATCGTTATGAACAATCACGGAAAGATTGGTTAATGTTCCGTCAGTAAGAGGAAGCGGAAAGAGATGAATATCATTGCTAAATAAAGTTAAATCCGGGATTGTTGAGTAAATTTCAAGCGATATTTTTTTCGTTGTCGCTAGGCCGTTAATATCTTTAGCCGTGATAATTAACTCGTAAATTCCTGCATTAGGTGCAGTAAAAGTATTTTCGTATAAAGCGGAGGTAGAGTTATAATCTAATACTAAAGTAGTATTACTAATTGTAGCTGTTACTACGCTAATATTAACATTATCAGCTATATTTACTTTAATTGTGGATGGAGTTCCTTCTACGGAACCATGCAGAATTTCGCCTATAATGGGGGGAGTAACATCAAGAATAGAAATATTAATACTTGCTTCATTATTTAACTCGTTTGCTTCAGAAATTATATTAGAGGCATCAGTCTTAATCGTAATGCTATGATTCCCATAAGTTGTTGTCCAGTTAAATTGCGTAGAACTATTTGATTGGTTCGCTATCGATAAAGTTTTACTCTGATCAGAGATGTCATCAATTAATAGTTCAACAATAAAATTATTTGCTGGTTGATCACCTTTATTGTAAACTGTTGCATTGAAAATTAACAACTGATTTTCATACAACACTTTTTGATCGTAATGGATATCGCTAGAAGTCAAAGTCAAATCCGGGTCCTCACTATGAATTGAAAGACCACCAGTAGATTCTGTAGCCCCCGACGTAGAATTAGTGGCGGTTAAATTAACCCAATCACTAGCCATCACGTAAAGAGTATATTCTCCAGGACTACTTGGAGCAATTAGAACTCCTTCGTACCATCCGGAAATCTGATTATAAGTTAGAGTTATTGATTGAGTTGAGAAAGTAGCATTAACTTTAGTTAAATTAATATTATCAGTGGCATTAACTTTAACAGTAAGATTACTGCTTACATTAGCGGGGTTAGGAATAATGATAAGGTTGTGAATCTTCGGAGAGATATTATCTGAAACGGAAAAATCGACAATGATATCTGAAAGATGGATAATGCCCTTACTAGACGTAGTGAAATTCAAAGGGACAAGACAATTATTGTTCTGGTCCGGGGTACAAATAGCTAGGTAATCATTAATCGCAGTAATGTTCAGATCAACTTCTTGCGGTGAATTTGATTCATCCAAAGTTCCAGCGTATTGATAATCAATAGTTCCATCATTTCCTGTATCTTCATCTATGCTGGTTGGATATCCAAAAGTAATGAAGAAATTATCATAATCGACGTAACTGATATTATCATTTTGATAAGCAGGACAATAAGTAAAGTTCAGATTTGTGTCTAAAGTGGTATCGTTTCCTATTGTAATCTCCGAAGCACTACAGAATACATAAACTTTATCTTCAATATCAGAATTGTTAAATATTCCTAATCTATTTTCATTACCAGTTAAAGCAAATTTATGAAAGTTATATGCTGGAGAAAGCCCGCTGTATAACACATCATCAAAAGAGATACTATTTGAAACATTCCAAAGATGTTCACTGATTGAAGCTGAACCTTCATTACCACCTCCCAAACAAGACCCACCACAGGAGTTACAGCCACCACTGCTACCTCCATTACCTTTATCTCCATTAAAAGTAGTGATGTTTTTTGTTTTGACTTCTGTTGCAGTAAATATAGAATGCGATTTTTCAGCGTTAACTCCATTACCACCTTGACAATTCCAACCAGCATCATTACTATCAGAAGCCCCTCCATTGCCCCCATTACCACCATAATAATTTAAACTGGTTGAATTAATGATGATAATAGATGATGATTTATTTCCATAGAGATAAATAGTGCCACGACCCCCAATGCCTCCATTTCCTCCAATAACCGTTCCAGTATTAACACAAGAACCTCCGGTTTGATAAGCATGTCCCCCATTCCCTCCTTTTCCCCCGTAAGAATTAAGAACTGAATTATCAATTTTTAAGTTATTTTTGATGTAAAGTTCTATTTTCCCCTCATATCCATTCCCTCCGTTATCCCCATAATGAGTTCCATCAGAAGGGCAAGTTTCCTCAAAATCAGAACCTTGAGAACCTTGGTTACCATACCCATTAAGTGTTGCATTTGTAATATTGATCCATCCGTAGGTGGTATTTAACCGGATTAAACCGGGTGACCCTTGGCCATTAATTATTGTATCATGCACCCAAATAGAAGCATTATTTGTGTCGATGTAATTACCGGAAAGAGTGCCATTACAATTAATAATATTTCCTTCAACCTCAACGCAGCCAGAGATTGCCGTGGGATCTAAGACAAAAGTATATCCTAACAGATTAAGAGTAACATTAAACTTAAATTCTTCTGCACCAATGGGAATATCTTCCAGACTATAATCTAATAACTCGCTTTTATTGACGGTTAAGTCTAAAGTATCTTTGATATTTCTCTCTTTAAAACTATATCTTTTAGAATTATCTAAACTGATATTAAAGTCTGTCTCACCAAGATTAAATAAAGTATTAGTAATATTTATTCGGATTATACAGTTCTGTAAACAATGATAATATTCCTGGTCTGTTTCTATCTTTAGATACTGGCTGAGATCAGCAGAATTTCTATAGATTATCTCTTTACCACTCAGCTGGACTGCATTAAAATTTAAGTGAGCAAAGCTAATGTTCTTTTGTTTATTTCCCTCAGCAAAACCGGGGTCTTCTTTAGTTAAGACAAACGAATATTCTTCACCTATAGTTAAATTCATTAATTCCTGCCATGTTCCTAAACATTGGCTATTAGAGAAATCCCATTCTTTGCATTTGTAAAGAGTTTCCCCTTCTGCGATGGAAGTAATCCTCACAGAATCAAATTCCAAATTTTCAGGGTTAACGGCATAAACGTCTTTAAATTCTAAGTCTTCAAAAGAATCTATTTTTGGATAGCTTAAACCCAATTCTTCATTCTCATTAAGTCTTATATTTTTAAATTCAATCTTAATCTCTGGGTTATCTTCTGGAATAATAGTTAAGTTATAAACCACATTTTCAGGTTCATCTTCTAGCTCATCTTTAGAATATAGACTAAAACCAATTAATTCTCCATTCTCATCTTTAACTTTAAATTTATATTTTAGAGGAGTTTTATCTATTGGTTTTTGATTAATTTTAATTTCTAAATTAACTGAATTTGGAGAGATTACTTCATCTCCGGAATAATTTGCAATAATAGTATAAAATCCTGGAATTCTACTAAATGTATCCCAGTTTATTTCTGCTTTCCCTCCAATATCAGTAATATCTGAACCCAAATACTCATCTGCATAAAAGTCTATTTTTTGGTCTGGAATCGGGGTTTGATTATTATCCTTCAGGAAAGCTTGGATATTAATTATCTCCCCAACAATAGCAGTTAGTTTATCTATTATTAAAGTTAACGCAGTGGAGATACTAGTGGATTCATATATTGGTTCAGCCTCATTAATGGGCAACCCCAGGGGTAGATTAATAATTGCTCCTGTTGGAGTCTGAATAGAACCATTTACTGATTGAGTAACATTTTCCTCTAACTGATTCTCAATAGGAGTTAGATTTGTTGATAGTTCTTCACTTTCTACCGGAATTCCAAGAGTATTATTTACTGTTTGAGAATCATTTTCCAAAGCAAGGACTAAAGTTAAAAATAGTAAAAACGATCCAAAAATAATAATTCTTTTTTTCTCTATCAATTTTGAACTCCGTATCCTGAAATATTCAATTTAGCATTAGTAACATTAGCTGTTTTCGGTAATTTAATATAGACCACTTGGCTGCCTGCACCGGCATAAGTAAGATTTTTAATGTATGAACCATCTGAAAGCGTAGTAAAGGTTAAACTTCCTGGACCGACAACCGGTATAATTACATTAGCGGTAGAACTTACATTATGGCTATCTGTAGCCTTTAAAGTAATTTTGTGAAAACCAGAAGAAAGATTGTTTAAAGTAAAAGCGTTCCCGGTCCCGATTACCCCATCACGGTCAGAAATCCAGACTAAAGAATTTCCGGAAAGATTACCATCTTCATAATCTTGAGCAGTGCCTTCAAAAGTAATGTTCCAGCCTAAAGAATAGACTGAGCCAGGAACTGGAGAAACGATGGTAACATTCGGCGGAGCAGAGATTACAGTTACATTTACAGAGACATTAGCACTTTGGTTATCATTATCTACTGCTGCTAAAATAATTTGATAAGATCCAACTGTAAAATTAGACCGATTAAATTCTGTCCCCGAACCTAAATTACCATTTAAAGAAGATTTCCAGGACAGAGAATTTCCGACTAAAGAACCGGTTTCAGGATCAGTTGCTATGCCCTTAAAAGTGAAGAGAACTCCATTAATTATCTGTTGATTATTTGTAGGAGAGATTATCGATACTATCGGTGGTTGAGGCTCTAAAACCACAAATTGAGTCTGGTCGAGCCCAGTAAGGCCATAACTATCCATTACTGAAGCAGTAATCAAGTGTGCACCCTGAGATAAGGCTTTAATAAAAGATAAGCCAGTTCCAAGATACCCATCAAGACTGGAAGTCCAGTTTAATTTTGAAGATAAATCTCCATCATGCGGGTCGGTGGCAGTTCCATTAAAAGTGATGCTGTTTTCGGTATAATAAAAGGTGGCATTATTTTCTGGTAAAGTAATATTAATTATAGGAGTAGATTCTTCAATAATAATGCTTAGAACACTAACTGCACTTACCTGGCTAAAGTCGGTGGCATTTAAAGTGAGGTTATGTACCCCAACACTTAAAGAGTTAGTAAAAATGGTTCCGCCGCTACCTAAATAACCGTCGATACTTGAAGTCCAAATAAGAGCGTTACCCATTATGTTCCCATCTTCAGGGTCTAAAGCTTTACCATCCAAATAAACTGTTGCTCCTTCCGGGAAAGCCTGGCTGTTAGAGGGAGAATTTATGGTTATTACTGGTGGTTGTGAAGCCAGAACCAAAATAATTACCTGATCAACGTCTTTATTTCCATCAGAATCTTCCACAGTTAAATAAATAACCTGATCTCCCAAACTAAGGTTAGCATAGATTAAAGAGCCGCTACCAAGATAACCATCTTTACTGGAAGTCCATTCATACAAAGATTCATTTAAAGATTCATCTTTATAATCCGTGCCATACCCTGTAAGAATAGTTGGCAGATTGACATAAGCTGGTGCCCCGTTAGGTGGAGCGACAATCGAAGTAGTAGGCTTAGGATTAACCACATTTACTAACTCGTTGATTTGGTTGTTAAGTTCGTTTAGTTCACTGGTAACATCAGTGTAATCAACCTCAACACTAATATTACGTATCCCAATAACGGAAAAGTTAGTTAAGATGCTGATTAAAGCAGTTTCGTTGCTGGCAAGATTAGTTATTTCCTTTTCCCCGATCAAATACTGGGCAGTATAATCATTGGGAGAAGTATAACTCTCCATATATTTTAATTTAAAATTACTGGCATTAGCCGGCCCCTCATTTCTAACTGCAACTGTAATATTTAGAATTTCATTAGCATCCGGGGTTAGGGAAGAAAAGCCTAAGGCAAGAGGAACTAAATCCGGTTTATTGGGGTTTTTTAAAGTGGCAAAGTAAACTGAATTATTTTCTGCGGCATAAGAATAAAGAGTGGCATTTTCTATCAATTCTGCAGTATGATTGCCTAATTCTCCTTCCACTTCCGGGTTAACCTTAGTTAATTCCACACCGCCATAAACTGTATAATCCCACCAATTCCAGCCATTATTATAATACTGGAAAGAGTACAAATATTGCCAGGCTTTGGTTTCATAATAGCTTTGATCAAAGTTTTTGTAAAGGCCGGAGAGATTGTTAGAATCAATTAGCTTATTGTAAATTATATTTTCTCCCGGCTGCTTTTTATACCATTGAGCTAGGGCAATAGAAGCGTGGGCTCTTCGCAAGGCTTCATATTTTGGGTCAACATTAACTTTTATTTCAGCTTCAGCCGCAATCTCAGCTAAGCCCGCTTCAAGGTCAGCTTTGAATTGCGCTAATTCAGCCTGGTAGCCGCCGCCATTTACCCAGACTGCGTCCACTACAGAATTAACTTTTAGGGTGGAATTAGTGATAAATATTTTGCACCCGGTTCCATTTGCAGTTACGGAATCTGAACTGATCCAGACCCGGGCATAGAAACCAGGCCATTTGCTGGGATCGCCAACAACATTCTCTTCCCAGTTGTTAACCAAACTTTCAACTAAATTCTGGCTTTGGCCAAAATGATCCATTTTGAGTTGGACGTCGGCATCAAACATAATCTGGCCTAATTCCGTGTGGGATAAGTTACCATCAACTTTAGAAACATCACCCACTTTTCCTGCGAAACCCGGGCCAGGCTTAGTATCCATGGTCACCCACATTTTGTGATTAGGGACAATTAAGCTGGTTAAGAAAGCGTTAGTAGCTTGGACGGTAGCGTTAGTGATATTGATCAGAACATCAGTTGTGTTAGCTTCTTTTCCTTTCATCACGGCGACAAAACCTTCTTGAGGATCGCAGGTAGAGATATAGTTGAGATTAGCGGAAGTGAAGTTGATGCCGCCGGTTTTTTCTGCAACGTCTTCAGGGGAAGTGTCTATAAAATTTGTAGTAAGATCAAAACCACCATACTTTCCAGAGACTGAACTGGCATAAACTTCTAGAGTCCAATTACCTGCTTGCATTTGTGGTTTATTTATCGTCAAACTTTTAGTGTAGGAAGTGCTCAAATCAGAAGCAACAACAGTACCGCTGGGGTTGAGCACTCTTAATTGTAAGTAAGATAATGAAAAGAAAGGGTCAACCTTGAATCCTTCTTCTTGCCCGTTAAGTGTAAGGTAGAATTTCCAGGTCTGACCGTTAGCAATTCGGGCGGAAAGAGATTCTCCTATTTGAATACTCTGGGCAAGGAAAATGTTGTCGTAGTAATAATCGAACATCCACTCCCAGACTTTCCCTGTTAGCGCCCAGTATTGGGTGCCCCATTGAGTCATATAAGTTCCATCACCTTTTGATTTATTTGCTACCTGACCAGCTATATATGCAGCATTGAGAATATTTTCAGTTCCTGTCCCGTTGTAAACTGCATAGTAATCCCAAGTATAGTCTACTGCTTGATTTCCGTCGTTGGTGTTAGAATTATTTTTATACATTTGGTCGCAGGTGAAGTCAACGACATGGGCGCCGGTTTCTTTCCACTTTTTTGTATTTTCAGTTTCATATATTTTAATAGTATACCACGGAGCTAATTTTGTTGCCATTGCACCTGCTCTAAGACTTTCTGTTGGCCATAAGATAGAAATCGCTGGTGCCCATTCATTTGGAAGAACATCTTTAACATAAGTTTTGAAGTTCAGTGTTTGTTTTGAAAAACCAGGTGTTCCATCAATAATTCTATTTTTAATGTAAATATCCAAACCTAATTGAGAACCATTACCATAATTGTTAACTAAACTAGGGCAATCTGCTTTTTCTGCATTAGTAAAACCGGTAATTGCTACAGTTATGTTTATGGGGAATTGTTCGATATTAGCATGAGCAAATTTAATCATGAGAGATAGAACTACAACAAAAAAAATTGTTCTAAACCAACGTCTCTTCAAATAGATCATATATTTCCTCTTTTTAGGGGAGCCTTGTACCAATCCTTATAATATATCTCTTATTCACAATTTTTTTTAAGCCATTTTTTGTGATAAATCCAGTTATCCCCATTTTTCCACTTGCTTCAACTTTAATATCATTTGCTAGTTCTAATTGTACTTCTTTTGTATTCTTTTCAAAATTCTCCCATTCTTCAATTCTAAAATGAATAAACACCGGGACAAATTCCTCTTTCTCTACCCTTTCCCATAATTGATCTTCAATCAGAGGACCGACAAGTATTCCCATTTTTTCTCTTTTCTCATCTAAAACAATTTGGTCTTCTATCATAAAACCCAACTCTTGTTGACTCTGTTGAAAATCTGGTGCTTGTGCAATAACTATCTCTTTCAGAACTTCCATCTTATACTCTTTCTCCGAAACCCCTTCATTCACTTCTCCCGGTAAGTCCTTCGCTTTACTCTTATTAATCATTCCAAAGATTACATTTCCATAAGTTTTACTTTGCTCGGTATCGTTAATTACTAGACCTTTCGCTTTCAATTTCTCCAGAGTTTCATTAGTAATAGAATCTACTTTAACCGCAACCGAGATGATTTCACCGGTTTTAATTTCCTGCGGAATTTCTTTCACTGCACAGCCGGCGAGAAATAATATGCTAAGCAATAGAACAAATATAATACACCTTGCTTTTTTCATCTGTTCACTCATTTTATTTTTGAATACTTCTGACATTTATAAAACCTCTTTTCTATCAATAACATAGAACTTCCATGTTTGCCCTTTGGCAATCTTAGCAGAGACGGCATCACCAATCACCATATTCTTCGCAAGAAAAGAATTGTTATAGTAATAGTTGAGGATATATTCCCAAGGCTTGCCGGATTGAACGAGATATTGAGAGCCCCATTGGCTCATTTGCAGCCCAGGATATTCTACGATTTCTTTTTTCCAGATACCGTCTGTGCCTTGGTAATGTAAGGCTTCGAGGACTTTTTCTGTTCCGCTGTAATTCTTTTCAGCGTAGTAAGACCAAGTGTCATCGACAGATTGGTTCGTTTTTAGTTGAGTGGTTTCGTCGTACATTTGGTCGCAGGTGAAGTCTACTACATCGGCACCGATTAATGACCACTTTTGTGGTTCATCTACTCTATACCAACCATATAATTTAACTGCCATCGCACCTGAACGAAGGCTTTCTTGATTCCAAGTAGTATTCCATTCGTTATCCAATACCCTTTGAGTATATAATTTCAAAGGAACAGTATCGACAGTAACAGTATGATTTTTGATATATTGTTCCAAACCATCTCCGTGAGTAGCTTCAAGTTTGGGACAATCTGTCTTTTCATCCCAAGAAAGATTTGTGATAGCTACTTTTATACTGTCTGGAAAAGTTAACAAATTTGCAGAAACATCTATGGATAAAAATAACACAATTCCTACCACTAGTACAGCTATAGCTCCTTGCTTAATTATTACAAGTTTTGGTTCCATTTTCAAATACAGTGCAATGAGGTATACTCAAGTCTCTCCAGCCAATATCTAATATACATTCAACATTTCTTAGTTTATTAACTCCTTCTTGAGTTATCTCTCCTTTAAGAGCCCCTCTCTCATCCTCTTCTAATTTAAAATCTGCTTTACTTAACCGTGAATTTATTTCATCAAGACAGATTTTACTATTATCACCCCAGTACTCCATTCTAAATTTTATATACGCTGGAGCGTACTCTTTATCTTTTAATTCTTCTAACAATTTTTTTCTTATATAAGGTCCAACAGTAATATTCTCTTTAGCTCTAGCCTCATCAATAATATTCTGCATATCTTTGTCCGTTAACTGCTGGCTTTCTTTCTTCTTCACCACTTTAATCTGAGAATTATTTTGTAATTTACCAAACTCCGTTTTATTAATCTCGCCGGTCAAAACTAAGTTTTCACTTGTTTCGTAAGAAACTATCAATCCTTTCTGTTTCAAATCTTCAATAACGCTGGCAGAAACATTCTTATCAACAATAACATTAACTTTTATCTTATCTGGACTTACGGATGGTTCTACCGGAACTTCTTCTTTAGCACATCCAATAATAATTAGAATCAATAGTACTAATAATATCCCAATAAACAAACTTTTTTTTCTCATCCTACACCCCCCTTCTTTCACTTTAGTAAACATTCAATCTTTATAAAGCCTCTTTACCACTTAAAGATATGCTTTTGATAATTGGATTCTCTCGCACAAAAGTAATCAACAAAACATCTCCGCACGGCGATTCAAAAACCATGGTCACCCACATTTTGTGATTAGGGATAATTAAGCTGGTTAAGAAAGCGTTAGTGGCTTGGACGGTAGCGTTAGTGATATTGATCAGAACATCAGTTGTGTTAGCTTCTTTTCCTTTCATCACGGCGACAAAACCTTCTTGAGGGTCGCAGGTAGAGATATAGTTGAGATTAGCGGAAGTGAAGTTGATGCCGCCGGGAGCGGCTGCTGGGTTACTAGCATCTGATGCTTTCGGAGTTATTCCCAGCTTGAAATCAGCGAAATCTTTTTCAATTTTCTTTCCGGTGACATTAATCTTTCTAGCTCACTACCTCATTAAAATTTATCTCCACGCTCTTACTGATCAGATAATCATAATCTAAACTGGCCAGGAAAGTTTTCGGCACCCAATCTTTAGTATTTTTCAATTCCACAGGATAATCTTTCACCTGACATTGGGGCCTGGAAATTATTTTCTTATACCCGGAAGCATCGATATTGGTCTCGTAGAGACATTGAGAATTATCTACTACAAAACCAGGCAGCTCAATCTGAAATCGTTTTACTAATAAAATCTTTCCCATCCCCACATTTTCAATATTGGAGATTAAACTTAAAGTTTTAAAGGGCTTGTTTTCGATTATGGAATCTTTCTGTACATGCCCTAGATCAAAATTGATCTTAGCAAATTCTTTGGGCGCTCTGGATTCTTTGATCGTAACGATCTTATTTATTTCCGGCATTAAAGCTTTTTTCTCTTCAGGAGTTTTATCTCCGATAAACGCTCTCTGTAACAAAGACTGGGTATTCAAATCTAATAATTTTGCAGAAAATTCTAGATTATAACTAGCATTAAGCACTTTTCCTTCCGGAGGATAGCATAAGAAAGTATTGCCTAATTCTTCTTCTTTAAATTCAATTGCTGGAGAGGTGCTTGGCTCAATCCTGCCTAAGAAACTCTCTTTAGAAATCTTATCCGTAAAATTACAATACATCTCCGCTTTAATCACTAATTTTCTAGGATTCTTTATTTTCAGCTCTACCGGAAAGGGCAGATTCGCAGCATAAAATTGGGGGAAATAATCTTTGTTTATGACTAATTCTGCGCTGGTAGGAATTTTGATAGTAGGATCAATCACTCCTCCCACCATTAAAGAAACTTCTTCTTTCTCTTTTTTCTTTTCAGCAATGCATGTTTCAAATTCCGGTGTACCCTCTTTCTTTTTCTCCATTTCAGTACAGCTATAACTCAATTCAGAATATGCTTGTTTCTCTTCTACACAGCCCTCAATATTAGTATATTCTCCTTCTATTAAACATTTTAAGTTCGACCAGGCAGGATTTTCTTTTTGGGGCAATTGTTCTCTTAATCTCGCCTGAGCTTCCTCAAATTCTGTTGCGCTGGGCAATAAAGATTGGTCATAGCCTAGATTAGGAATGCTCGGAGCTACGAAAACAAAGATCAAGTACATTATTCCCACTATTCGAGTTAAATTTATAGCCACATTAGCGAACTTGCTCTCGCTGGCCTCTGCAGGTAAAGTTAATAAGCCAAAGAAAGCCCACCAGGGCATGAATAGGACTAAACTTTCCATCAGCGGAGTAATAGGCAGGCTTAAATTTTCCGCTAAGAAAGCAATTAACCCAATATCTAAAAAAAAGAAAATTACTGGAATAAAACCTAACAATTCTGGTTTAAGGCTCTGTCCTTTGGAAAAGACTCCAAAAATAAGTGAAATAATTAATATTCCAGCTCCGAAATAAAGCAGGAATTCTGGGTCATAATTTCCTCCAAATAAAAAGTACCAGATTACGAATATTAACATCGGAATTAATATTGCGCTACGATTCTTTTCAGTTTTCTGGGCTAGAGCATATCCCGCTAAGATAAACAAAGTCAAAGAGAAAACAAAAGTGATTGCCGATGCTCCTCCCGTAGTCAAACGCAAAATAAAATGGATTACTCCTAGAACCACCATCATCCAACTCAAGTTTTTGGCTGCTCCGCTCACTGCTCCTGCCGCTTCGCTGGCGCCAGCAGACTTTGCTGCTGCTCCTACCTCTCCAGAAGCTGCAACTTTCGCTGCCTCACCAAAAAGTGTCATCCCATCTTCCTCTTTTTTTATATGTTAAACCTATTTTAAAAATAAAAACTAAAAAAGTAATCTAATCGGCCCCTAAATACCATAACTACTTCACTAAATCCACCCGAAGTTCCTGTACTTCAATGGTTTTATCCGGCTTGACTTTCAGGGCATTATTACCCTGGACAATATCATCACTCAAGTCTAAGATGTAAGTTACCTCTTTGGTATCAAAATTCTTGGCATGGCCGTTAAAGATTAATTCTCCATATTTGCTGCTGACTACGTCCACAAAATTTAAGGTAGCCCGTAATCTTAACTTTTCATCCACCACGTCCTGATACTGTTCGTAAGATACCTCAAAATAATAAGTGGGATATTCAACCTCTTTTAATTCTGATTCGATTTTGATATTAGAGATAACATAAGTTCCTTTACTGGTCAGGAAAACAATCTCATTCTCTCCAGAATAAACCAGGCTGGGAGAAAATTCTAAGGGCACCATGGACAACTCACAGTCAGGAATGGCAGAATAAATTTCGTTGCCGTTAATTAACACTTCCAGCTTCCCCGCTTTATTTGTATCACAGTCTGGCTTGAATTTTAATCTTATTTTTTCCAAGTTTTTCTTCTCTGTTTCCGAAACTAAGAAAAGATTCTTGGAAGCTTGAGATTCCAGATTAGTCACATCAGAAACTACTTTCAGTTTTTCTACCTGGATCGAATTAGTTTTCCAGAAAGCTGCTCCCACTCCCGAAGTGCTGAACAACAATTCATTATTTTCTTGGATGGAATTTTTAGGAAGATTGACTACTAACGATTCTCCTGCGGTGACCTCTGAACTGAAAATTTCATCTCCATTTAAACTAACCAATAAATCTCCTTGGGCAGATTTTACGGTAAAGCTTAACAAGAAATCCTCGGACTGGTCTAAACTGGGCACCGTAAACTTAAAATTGCTTTGTTCTTCAGAGAAAGCGCCTTTTTTCATGCTGGCTACATTCTTTTCCGCTAGAATCTTACTTTCAGTTTTAGTAAAGATAGTAGTTACCGGAAGCGGGTGTTCAATCTCTTTTTGATTCAAAAAATCAATCTTTCCCGGAGAAACTTTCAATAGATTAATCTTGACTTTGGCCTCATCGATCACTTTAGGGGCGGTGCTGGTAGAAGTAGAACTTTCTCCTAATAGTTCCGCTCTTTCCTGAGGCGGGATTAAAACAATAAATCCCACTAATAAAGCGGCAATGATTACCAATAAGATGGCTGCTCCCGCAGCTGCCTGACCTCTTTTACTTTGGTTCATAATTAAAAGTAAGAAAATCTTTTAATATATAAAGTATTCTGTTTTTGTAAATACTAGATTAAAGATTAAAGTTGCTTTTTCACCCCCAACCTTTTTATAATCCCTTACTTTACCTTTTAAACATGCACATCATCCATTCTGATTTCAAGAAAGGAAACGTAAAACTAAAAATAACCGATCCGGAAGATTTATGGTACTTAAGCCATCTCATTGACCCAGGAGATTTGGTTAGGGGCAAGACTACTCGCAAGGTCAAGATCGGTTCAGGAGAAAATGCAGCGGTAGCCAAAAAGACCTATATCGTAACTATCGAAGCAGAAAGCCTTGACTTTAGTCCCGCTGGTAATTCTTTAAAGATTAATGGTAAGATCAAAGAAGCCCCAGAAGAAATTCCCCAGGGCAGCTACCAATCCATCTCCCTAGAATTGGAAGCAGAATTCATTTTAGAAAAAGTCCATTGGCTGGAATTTCAAAAACAAAAATTAACTCAAGCTGCAGAAAAGAAGTATAATTACCTTCTCTGTCTTTTCGATCGGGAAGAAGCTTTATTTGCTCTCACCAAAAATAGGGGGCACGAAATCGTCCTCCGATTAAAAGGAGAAGTGCACCAAAAATCTCATCCAAATTCCCATCCTCAAGAGATCAAAAAAGATTTTTATCTAGAAATTATTCAGACTTTAGATACCTATCTAAAAAGATATCTTCCCGAAAAGATTATTTTAACTTCTCCTGCTTTTTACAAAGAAGATTTATTCAGAAAAATAACCTCTCCGGAATTAAAAAGTAAAATTGTTTTAGCCACCTGTTCCGACGTCAGCGAAAGTGCTATCGCCGAGGTCATCCGATTGCCTGAATTAGCTAAAGTACTCCTATCTTCTCGAGCTAGAGAAGAAAATTTGTTGATGGAAGAACTGTTAAGCGCAATCAACAAACAGGGACTGGCTACCTATGGCTGGGAAGAAGTTAAAAAAGCAATTTCTGCCGGGGCGGTAAGCAAATTATTGCTCAGCGATATATTCATCCAACAGCAGCGCGAGCAGGGTAATTATCTGGAACTAGATCAATTAATGAAAAAGATTGATGGCCTGAAAGGAGAGATTCATATTTTATCTTCAGAACAGGAAAGCGGAAAAAGGCTAGATGGTTTAGGCGGAATCGCCTGTTTGTTACGATATAAATTAGACTGGTAAAAATCATTTGGTGTTTATAACTATAGAGAACTTTGAAAAATAGTAATTTTCATCTTTTTTATCTAATTTATATCTGAAAATTACGACCATTTCAAATTCTCTTAGAGGACTGCAATATAAATTATTGAATTATTCAAAGCCCTCTATAATTCATAATTCTCATAAATTAAATAAAAAATATATTATTTATACTAATTTGTATCACTCTTGGCCACTAACCTTGAGACCCTCTTAAAAGGTATATTTTCCAAAACCACAACCTTTTAATAGTAGTTAGTTTTACTGATAGTCAAGTAACAAATATGGTGAACGGGAGATAATATAGCAAATGTGTTAAAGATTCAAATGATAATCTCACGCATTTGCTATTAGGAGAAGTGTTAAATGTTCGTGAATTTAACACTTCGAGTATATCAAGCGTGAACTTTCAAAAAGAGGGGGGGTTAAAATGATTGTAAAAGAAGAATTATTAAGCAAACTTCGTCGCTACTTTGATCTAAATTTATACGAAGTTAAACTATGGACGGCTTTATTAAGCCGAGGAGTTTCTACTGCCGGAGAACTTTCTGATATCGCTGATGTTCCTAGATCCAGAAGTTATGATGTTCTAGAAAGCCTGGAAAAGAAAGGTTTTGTAGTCATGAAATTAGGCAAACCAATTAAGTATATTGCTATTCCGCCTAGCGAAGTGGTAGACCGGGTCAAGAAAAATATGCATAATGATGCTCAGGACAAAATTAAAAGATTAGATACTGTAAAAGGTTCGCCTTTACTTGGCGAATTAGAAAGCCTGCACACTAATGGAATTAGTTTGATTGAACCTTCTGAAATGAGCGGTTGTTTAAGGGGAAGAAATAATATCTATAACCATCTAGATCTGCTCATTAAAGAAGCTAAAAAAACTGTTAATATCATGACTACTGATAAAGGCTTCATGAGAAAGATGGAGGGTCTTAGGGCTACTTTAGAAAAAGCTAAGAAAAAAGGAGTAAAAGTTAGAATTTCTGCTCCTATCACTAAAGAAAATAAAGACCTAGCTGAAGAAATCAAAGCTATTGCCGAAATCAAGCATAATGATAAGGTCCGCTCCCGATTCGTAACTGTAGATGGAACTGATTTGGTCTTTATGGCTTTGAACGATAAGGATGTCCATCCATCCTATGATCTAGGCGTTTGGGTCAAGACCCCTTACTTTGCTTCCTCTATGGACAGCATGTTTGACCAGGTCTGGAAAAGCTAGATTTTTTGTTTTATTTCTTATTTTTTTCTTTTTTTAAATGTTCTTCAACTGCACTAATTACTTTCCCGAAGTCATCAAGCCTTTCCCTAAGAAGATTAAAGATTCGCTCATCATCTATTTGACCATATTTATGCACCAAAATGTTTCTCAAGCCTTTCATCTCCTGCACTAAATCAATTATTTTTTTAGGAAAAATCTTCTTTTTAACCAAACTAGCAAAAATCTCATCTATGCTGGAAGGCACTCCTAAATTCAAAGAAGAATAAATTATGGAAAAGATATCCACTAGATTCTGTAGAGAATATTCTAATCTCTTGTAAATCCCATCTTTAACCAGGCCCAACTCAGAGAACTCTTCCATCTCTTCAGGAAGATTATCTCGTATTAACTCAATATTCTCTTCGATTTCTTTAATCTTTTGTGAAATTCTAGAATCGATCATATTTCTACCGCCATTTTATCTTTAGCCAAATAATAATCATAAATTTTTTTGAAATCGTCGTACTCATTAATAACCTCAATGGCTCTCTCAATCAATTGTTTTGTATTTTTACGGTATAATACTTTACCCGAAAGAACACTTTTTTGGACATATAAAGGCAGATCTTCAAACACCTGAATATCGCATTTTTCAGGGAGAAGCCCGGATAATTTGATTCTGGCTTGAAGCCTTTCTTTTGGAGGCAGATCCAAAGAAATACAGAGATCAATATCAGAAAGAGGATTGGCTCTCCCTTTGCTTACCGAACCGAAGAGGATAATAAAATTAGTTTTAGTGAAAAGGTTTAGTTTCTTTAATGCTTTGATTAAGTCTTGTTTATAATTCATTCAATTAATGAATAGTTTAAACTATTTATACTTTTCTTCTCTTTTTCAGGAATTTCTTTTTTACTAACGGGGGGGGGGGTAACGCAAGTTTAAAAGTAAAAACTACTTTTAGAATAAATAAATATTAAAACGAGGTGTTCAAAGATGAAAAAATTATTAATATTGTTAAGTTTGTTAATTGTGGTTTTGTTTGTAATCAGTTGTGCTCCTAAAGAAGTAGGAGAAGAGAGTGCTGAAGAAGAGGCTTTGGCTGGTGAAGCGGTGAAACTCTCCAAAGCGGATCTTACAGGTCCAACCTGTAAAGTGATAGATATATTACAAGTGAATGGAATGAAATTCAAAGGTGTTACCGCTGCTGAAGCTTGTAAACAGATAGGTAGGACTTGTATTAGCCTGGTTACTAGCCGTGTCCAGTATATTGAGGAAGGACAACAAACTATTCATTTCACTGACATTGAAAGTGATTACTATTGTGATTCTGCGGTCTTAGGCGAAACTAAAGAAGATAAAGTAGCTAGTCCGGTTGGTCTAGACATCCGAACAGTCAATCAGGTCTTTTGTTGCAGATAAGATCATTTAATTTTACCCATAAACTTTTCCGCCCAAACGTTTAAATATAAGTACTATTTCTAGTACATATGGTACTAAAATTAGAACATATATTAGGAAGCAAGAATTCTATCTCCGTTTTAAGATTCTTAACCCAAAAACCCAACCGAGCTTTCGGCCTGACTGACCTTTCCCAAGAGTTAAACATCTCCAAAAGCAACCTTATCCGAGTTCTAAGACCTTTAACCCAAGAAAAGTTAGTAATTGAACTGCAAAGCGGAAGGAAGAAAACTGTCCAGATCAACGGAGAGCAGAGATTAATCGAAACTTTATGGAAGCTCTTCATGCAGGAAAAACAGATGAATCTTTCCTCGGAATATAAAAATATTATTGACTTATTTTTCCAGAAACATCAAGACGAAATAGAAGTATTTATCCTCTTTGGCTCAGTATCCCGGGGATTGGCCAAAAAAGATAGTGATATTGATCTCTTAATAATTGGAGACAAAAAACTGTCTGGGCCAATCTTAGAGCTACCTTACCGCTTTGAGCTGCATAATTACACCTGGAAAGAGCTGGAAGAAAAAACCGATTTTGTGGTTTTAGACTGCCTCATCAATGGAATTGTCTATAAAGGAAAGGTATTCAAAATAATCAAAGAATTAAATGCTTTCCCTAAAAGTTACCTCATTTATCGTTTAAATAAGTGCAAAGAATATCTTACCAAATCCAAGAGTTTAAAAGGAGAATCAAAAAAATATTTCCTCAATTTAGCAAAAGTAACTCTCGGAGAAATTAAATCTATTCTCAGAAATAAAAAGACCATTCCAAAGCAGAACCTAAAATCAGAAGCAACGTTTAAAAATATCGCTGAAATTGAGCAAGAATTAGCTAAAGAAGGAGAAAACTTATGGCTGATTTGACCAAAGCTAAAAACCTGTTAAGATCCGCAGAAGATTTATTCGTCAGAAAAGAGTTCGCTGGCGTAGCTGGTCTAGCTTACCAAGCTTTTGAAGTCGGGATCATCGTTTTAAGTGAAAACCTCCAGGAAATTTTAAAAGACCACCTCTCCAGAAGAAAAAAAGCTGAAGAATTGCTTGGAATCCCCACCCAGATGATGAAAAAGATCTGGCGTTATCGCAATGTAGATTTTTACGGCAATGAACGCATCGGTGAAAATAAAATAGAATTAAGTGAAATAGAGATAAAAGAAGCTTTAACTACAGTTAAAGACCTTTTGATAAAAATCGAAAATTTGATCCAAAAATGGAAATTCAAACCATCATAAATAAACTCCATCCTTTAGAACGTAAAGTCCTGCCCTTACTAAAGACAGAGACCAATCTCACCAATCTCATCCAAAGGTCTGGATTAGACGAAACCGAAACTTTGCGCGCCCTGCAATGGCTGGAAAACAAGCAAGCTTTGGAATTAACCTCCACTACCAAAAAAGTTGTAAAATTAGACCTTAACGGTCTAAAATACAGAAAAGAGGGCCTGCCCGAAAAGAAATTTCTGTTAGCCCTCAGTTCCAATTTCCAGCCCATCAGCGAGATTACCAAAAAATCAGGATTAAACCCAGACGAGCTTACCGCCAGTTTAGGAGTACTCAAAAGCCGCCTGGCCATTGAATTAAAAAAAGGTACCGAAAAAACCGCCGAACTAGAAGTCAAGCTTGGTTCCCAAGGAGAAAAAATCAGGAAGGCCGGCTCTTTTGAGGAAGAGTTCCTGAAGAAAGATTTTCCGCTGGATTTTGATTCCGTTCAGGATACAGATAAACTGGCTCTAGAAGAATTAAAAAGAAGAAAAAGTTTTTTGAAGATTGAAGATGAAAAAACAGTTACCTTCAAATTAACTGAGTTAGGTCAACAATTATCCGCCCAGGATCTCAGCGGAGAATTCGTCAATCGTTTAACTCCTGGAATGCTCAAGACCGGCAGCTGGAAAAAACAGCAGTTCCGCGCTTATGATGTGGAGATTAATGTTCCTAAGATCTATGGTGGGAAAAAACATTTTGTAAACCAGGCGGTAGAATACGCTAAAAATGTTTGGATAGAGATGGGTTTTAAAGAGATGAACGGAAAAATGGTCGACACCTCTTTCTGGTGTTTTGATTCTTTGTTTGTTCCCCAAGATCATCCAGCAAGAGAATTACAAGATACTTTTTATTTGGGGGGAAAAGTAGAAACCGGAAAACTTCCAAACCAAGAATTAGTGGAAAAAATTAAAACTACCCACATCTCCGGAGGCAAGACCGGAAGTAAAGGTTGGGAATATCCCTGGAAAGAAGATGAAGCGAAAAAGAACGTATTAAGAACCCATACCACTCTCTTATCTGCACATACCTTAGCAAACTTAAATAAAGAAGATTTGCCCACAAAATTTTTTGCTTTAGGCAAATGCTTCCGCAATGAGGCTCTGGATTGGAAACATTTATTTGAATTTAACCAAACCGAGGGAATAGTCATAGACAAGAATGCTAATTTCCGCCACCTGCTTGGCTATCTAAAAGAATTTTTCAAAAAGATGGGTTTTCCCCGGGCTAGATTTAGACCGGCTTATTTTCCTTATACCGAACCTTCAGTAGAGATAGATGTCTGGCATCCGATACATAAAGAATGGATTGAACTAGGCGGTGCAGGAATGTTCCGACCGGAAGTGGTTATTCCTCTGCTCGGAGAAAATATTCCTGTACTTGCTTGGGGTCCGGGTTTTGACCGCATAATTTTAGATTATTATGCCATTACCGATATCCGTGACCTCTACAAAAACGACTTAAAACAGATCCGCGAGATGAAAATGTGGTTAAAATAGAATTAAAATAAATTTAAAAAAAATAAAAATAGCTAAATCCAAAAATGCCCACCATCACCATCAACAAAACTGAACTGGAAAAATATCTTGGTAAAGTCTTGCCCCTCGAAGAGCTCAAAGACCGCATCAGCATGTTAGGTACGGATTTAGAAAGTATTGAAAACGATCTTATTACTGTAGAAATTTTTCCTAATCGGCCGGACTTGTTGAGCCTGCCTGGCTTCGCTAGAGCTTTATCTAGTTTCATTGGGGTAAAGACTGGATTAAGAGAATATTCGGTTAAAAAAAGTAATTATAAGATCATTATTGATCCCTCAGTTAAGGAATTACGCCCTTATACTGCCTGTGCTATTGTTAAAAACTTAAAGATTAATGATGAAAAATTAGCGGAACTAATCCAAATTCAAGAAAAATTAGCCATCACCCACGGACGCGATCGCAAGAAGTCCGCTTATGGTATCTATCCTTTGGATTCGATTACTTTTCCGGTTCATTATATTGCTAAGGACCCAGCCAAGGTTATGTTCAAGCCTTTAGGCTTTGATCATCCTATTTACGCTAAAGATGTTCCCCGATTGCATCCAAAAGGCAGAGATTATGCTCATTTAACCGCAGGCTGGAAGAAATATCCTTTCTTTATTGATAGCGCAGATAAGGTCATGTGTATGTTGCCTTTCACTAATTCAGAAGATACTGGTAAAGTTGATCTTCAGACTAAAGATGTTTTTATTGAATGCACTGGGAACGATTTTAATAATGTCCTGGTCGCTTTAAACATCATCGTTATTGCCCTAGCCGATATGGATGGAGAAATTTATTCCCTAGAGCTAGATTACGAGAATAAGAAAGTCATCAGCCCAGACTTAACTCCGGAAAAGATGAAATTAGACTTAAAGTATATTAATAAACTGCTGGGTCTAAGCTTAACTCCAGAACAAGCTAAAATTCTTTTAGAAAAAATGGGCTACGGCTATGAGAACGGGATTGTTTTGATTCCCGCCTATCGTGCAGATATTCTTCATCAGGTAGATCTAGCTGAAGATATTGCCATCGCTTATGGCTACGAAAATTTTAAGGAAGAGATTCCCAATGTTGCCACTATTGGCGAAGAAACCCCTTTAGAAAAATTCTCTAGGAAAATAAGAGAATGCTTGGTTGGTTTAGGTCTGATAGAAGTCAAGAATTATCATCTCTTAACTAAAGAAGAGCTGACCTTAAAGATGAATTTGTCCGTCTTAAAGCCAATCGGATTAAAAAACGCCTTGGGAGAGCATAATCACCTGCGCAATTCTTTACTGCCGAGCTTGTTAAAGAATCTTAAGGAGAACCAGCATCATGAATATCCTCAAAACATCTTTGAGATTGGCCGAGTTTTTAATCTAGATAAAAATACAGAAACCGGTATTGGAGAAAAAGAGCACCTAGCTATCATGCTCTGCCAGGAAAAGACCGATTTCACTGCCATTAAACAAATCTTAGATGCTTTAATCTCCGCTCTAGGATTGGAATGCAAAATCAAAGAAAGCAAACAGGACAGTTTCATCCCCGGAAGATTCGGAGAGATTTTAGTTGAGGAAAAGAAAATCGGGATTATTGGTGAGATTTCTCCCCAGGTAATTACCAATTGGAATTTTGCAGTTCCTGCTACTGCTTTAGAATTGGATTTGGAAGGGTTGTTTGGATTGGTTAAGAGGTAAAAAAAATTAAAGAAAGTTTATTCTTTCTTTTTCTTCTCGGTTTTCGCTGGAGATTTCTTCTGCTCTTTACCTTCTACCGCCTGAGCAGCGCTTTTCTCTTTCCGTTTAGGTTTAGCTTCTCTTGCAGCTTTCTGCTGGCTTTTCCTTTTTCTATGCGGACGCTCTCCCACTTTCTTAGGATTAGTAGTCCAAACTGATAAGCCTAACTTCTCGAAAGCTTTTTTGACCTCTTCATGAGATGCCCCTTCTTTCAGTTTAAGCATCTCATTTAAGGGCTCAAGATGTTTGAGATTAACTCTTTTCCTGCGCACATCTCCATCCACGATCACAAAAGTATTGTCAAGTATGTCTACTACTACGCACTTTCTTCCTGCATCTCTTCCCGCGATTTTAAGACATAATCTTCCGATTTCGTAGAGGCTCATTGTGCACCTCCAACCACTTCAGCTCGCGCTTTCAGGCGCAAAATTTGTCTGGTACAAGCAGAACAATATATTCCCCCATATGGCCTTTCCGGACGTTTAGAACTTTTAGGCATATTTTGCATCTTGCTGGGAATTTCTCTGGGAACTCCAATTAAAACCTTTTTGCAATTAGCACAGATAGCTTTGCTTGGCTTTCTTCTATGATAGCGCATTACTGTTCTCCCTCCGGGAGTTTTCACAAACACTCTTCTTAATGTCCTCGACCGATACATTCCTCTGGGCATTTTATTTTACCTCGTTATTTATTATTTAAGTTAATTCCGTTATAATCAACTTATTAATTTATCAACAAACAACTCAGAAAAAGATATTTATTTCCGATCTTCTCTGACCTGAGTTGCCTGCAGATCTGTCTCGATGAGACTTTTATCTTTATTCTCGGGGTATTTTATAAAGATTACGGAAAATAAAGTTAAGATACAGAAAAGTTAAAGATCAAAACTAAAGAAAATCCTGAAAAGCGGCTATCCCTAACCATAAATAGCGGGGATTTCTGCTCTTTTGATTTAACGATAATTATAGCAGATTTTAACTTCTGGAACCACCCAATCGATATGTACCGGAACGTCATTTTCTCCGCCCATCCCCTTACTGTTTCCGTTAGCGAAATGAACCGAATCTCCGATCTTTTCTGCTAAGAGGGCACTCCACCCAAACTTTCGCAAAGATTGAGCATTTACCTTAGGATTAACGCCAAAACCTAATTCTGCTAAAACATTATATCCCTCTTTTTGAAATAATAAGGGGGCAATTTTATCTTGAACATAATCTTTACTACCGGCACTTTTTCCCTCTACAGAAGTAAAGCAGCCATTTTCAACATAAAAAGTTAATTCTTCAGCCAGAGCAAAAGGCCCGCCCCAGCCTTGCGGAACAGTAAAATATCCATTAGAACGCTCTCCTTTAAAGACCGGAACCACATAAGTTTCCGCTCCGGGAAGATTGCCATAATCACCTTTTTTAGTTAACATCCCCGAACTCCGGTGAATTAGTTGAGGGTTAATCTCCACTATCATATTCGTTCCTTTTCCAATAATATGTACTAACCCTTTACTTGAATCACTCAAAGCAGCCGCGATTTCCCTGCATTTCCGATCCAAAGCCGTATAATCTGCATTCATCGGACCGTCTTCTGCAAACATACCCAGTGTAAAAGTAGGCATACTGGCAATACGCGTGCCTTTAACCGTAAATTCTCTGCGGAAATCAGTATGGGTCAAAGAAAAAGCAGTCGGTAAAAATAAAACGTCAGTATTACCTCGGCTTGCTAACAGATCTGATTTAAACTTTGATGGTATATCCATCCCGTGCCTAGCTTCATCCGGAATATAGGAATATAAGAAAACTTTGTCTTTTCCTAACCCACTTAAAAATACCTCGTACATTCTTTGACAGAGATCAGTTGAACGCTCAAAAGCAGGTTGGGTTTCAGGAGGAAGATGCGCATCCCATTGTTGACAAACTATTCCCACTATTTCACCATTCCGATGGCCCATATTCACTTTTAACATATTCATAATTGCTTGATCGGTGGGATTAGGAATCATATTAAATCAGTTTTTTAGCAATAGTTCTTATTTATATTAATTTCTATACTTGGGTACTAAACAGAAAGTTAAGATTTTAAAAAACAACTAAAAAAATAAAAAGAAAAAAACCAAAAACTCCTAACTCCCGCAGCTAGCCGCTGTAGATGCTCCCGCAGTATAGCCGAATCCAGGCTGGTACGTTTCTGTGCTCAATTGCTGCCCGCATTCTGCAGGTGCAGTATTGAAAGCAGCACAGACTAATTTCAGGTACTCTGCTGGAGACCTTCCTGAATTGACCATCTTGCCGTTAAGTACTACGCTTGGCGAACCCTGCACCCCGTACAATCCATTATCAGTCTTATAGATATTGAATTGGGGAAACTGGCCTCCGTTCCAACTGCTCTGATCGTTAAACAATTCCGTAACTTTAAACTCTTTATCTGCAGCAGTAATGCATTTGTCCAGCTTGGCAGAATCAATTCCAGTCATGCAGGCAGTGCTTTCTCCTTTATCTAAGAAGCATTTCAGATAAGTTAAGAATTTAGCTTTCTGCTCTTTCTGGATGCAGTATTGTCTCAACTGTTCATCTAATTCTTTCTTACCATGCATGGCATAATCCACAAATTTAACTTCAAAACTGATCTTGTCTTTCAATAGTTCCACTACTGGAATCATCCCTTTCTCTGCCTGGGTTCCGTAAGGGCAATGGGACATCACAAACAATTCTACTTTAGGTTTATCTGCTTTGACCAGATCCTGAACAGCTTCTTCCGAAGCAGCTGCATCTGTTGAACTATCAGTCAAACTGCCAATCTCCTCTACTTTGATTCCCTGAGGGAAAAACAATTTCCCGTCTTTGGTGATATAGCTGTTAATCTCCTTTCCAGACAAGCTTAGTATTACATTATACATTCCATTTTCTTCTTTCACTTCTACTAATTTCGCTAGGGCCTGACCTTGAAGTAATTCTGTATTCACAAAAGCTAGGGTTTTGGTTCCCGCTTCTTCTGCAGATAATTTGCTTCCAGGGAAGAAACTGTTCCAGGTTAGAACAATCAGTATCGCTAACATTACCCCGCAAGCAACTTTCCAGGGATTGAACTTCAGCTTGGCTCTCTTATCAGAATGTTCAGAAGCTCCCCCTAAATGTTCAGCATGGTGCTCTGCATGATGCTCGTGGTGGGGCTCATGCTTTTTCTCAAAATTTTCTTTCTCAAAATGAGTCATGGTTAATTCCTCCTTTTTTTAAATTGTTTTTATTTAAAGTATTCTTTTTAGCTTTTCAATAAACTGTCAACACTTTCCTTAAAGCTAAAGAAAAGATTAAAGATAAGATAATATAAATTCCCAGCCAGCCCGGCTTCCAGCCAAAGATCTCAAAACCACCCAGCGGCTTTAAGGGCTTGTAATCGATCCTAATTGATTTTATATCTGAATGAAGATAAGTGTCCATGGCCGGTTCAGTTTTCAATTCTTTGGTAATCAACACTTTTTTAGATTGTTCCTGATTACCAGTTTTAATCTTCAGCAGATGTTCTCCTTCTGTACTCTTCAACTGCCAGCTGGCCTTTCCTTCTTTGATTTCCTGTTTCGCAGAGCTAATCAATTCTGTTCCCTGATCCACATCCGCCAGCAATTCCGCCCCTCCTTTCACTCCTTCTAAGAATTCTGCAGTGAGGTTGAAAGTTTCTCCAGGATAGATCGGCTCATAGCTGAAAACTGCCGCCATCCAGCCGAAGATCAATAATACTGGGATCATGGTAATAAAAGTAGATTTGAAAGAGTGTTTCATATACTCAAAATTCTGTTTCATCATCTCTTTCTGCATTCTCATCATCTCTTCTGGCTTATCTTTCAACTCTTTGATTTTATTTTGAGATTCTTTCTGCTTATCTTTCATCTCCTTCATCAACTGCTGGTTAGTCATGTACTTATAGACTAAAGTTATCAGTAAAGAGACAAATAAAGCCAGAATAAATATCGCCCAGAAGGGACCTAGAGGTAATAGCGGTCCAAAGACATAATCTAAAAAACTGTACCAAGCCATGATTTTCTTACTTTTAGATTAATCCTATATAAACATTATGGATTTTATCTGGAACGAGAAGAATTTAGCAGAGTGTATGCTTTTCAATGCCTAAAATATAATCTAAATTCTGTTCCAGACCGGGCCAGTTCTCTTTCTAAAGTCCCGGGGACCGCCTCGCTGGTGCTGTAAAACAGAGCTGATCCTTTTTCAGATCTGGTTGAAACATTAACATAACCTTTTTCAGCTCTTCTCCCCTCTGAAGAAGACAATTCTACTAAAGCTTTGACTAATTGTAATCCTAATCCACCCCCTTCCCGGGAAGAATACTCCCCAAAGATTTCCGGCAATCTTTCCGCAGAGATAGGATTTCCCTCTCTATCCATGATTCCCGGACCATTATCTCTTACCACTAGTAACCTCTCCTCTGTCCCTCTCGATATTTCAATATCTACAGACACTTTTCTTCCTCCCGCTGGTTCAGGCACATTTTTTAATAATTGATAGAGGGAGATATATTCTCGGCTATTAATGGTCTTATATTCAGGAGTGCTATTGGTTACTGTAGGTATTACCGGTTCAGTCATCTCTTGATACAATAGATCACTCAGCTGCGAGATTGGTATTCTCGTAACATATGCTGGCGCCCCACCTAATCCCAAATCAGCCATCGCTAAAACTAAAGCACGATAATTGGTATAATTCCTAAAGAAAGGTTCCGGCATCCTAGCCACCCCGTCTTTATAATATAAATCACCGATGCCTTCAAAAATACCCGCAAGATTATTCAGGTCATGATCAGAGATTCTTAAAGCTAATTTCAGGTTTTTTCTTCTGGCTTTTTCTTTATGTTCAGCAGCAAATTCCTGCACAGAACGGGAAAACCGCTCAATTGCTTTTAAATTTAAAGTATCCAAGAATGTTTTTTCATCATCTTCAGTCACTGGAAAAGTTATTCCGAACCTGAACATATCCGGAAGAATCTCTAATGCCTTCCTGCCAAAGACATAAAGTCCAGCTTCAAGGGCACAGTCGGTTGCTGCAATCATAATCTTTTTTATCGCTTTAAGTTAAAAACATCTCTAAAACCGCTTCTCTCTCCAGAACATCTTTCACCAAAAATAAAAATAATTTTTAAATCTATTAAATCCTACTCCATGAACTTTCTCATCGCTGGGTGCATATCCATCATGTGATGCTTGGCAATATCTTCATATAATTTGTAGACGATCATTACCGCCAAAAGAATACCTGTACCTCTAGATAAAGCTCCAGTAAGGTCTGCTATAGCCGCTAATAATCCCACCGAAGCTCCTCCTACAATAGTCAAAGGCCAGATATACCTATTCAGAACCATCTCTAATACCCGTTCGTCCCTTCTGAACCCAGGAATCTGCAATCCAGAAGATAGAATTTGTTTTGCCTGGGATTTCGCATCCATATTAGCAGTCTGCATCCAAAAGATAGCAAACACTACTGATCCAACCATGAATAAAAGGATATAGAATAAAGCCTGAGCCATCATACTCCAGCTAAAACTGCCTTTGATGATGTTTGGAACTAAATCAGGATAATTAATCCAATAAACAAACCCGCTAATAGGAGCGTTCCCGGAAAAAGTTCCCAGCCAGGGATGTCCCCAACGTTCTAACAAACTTGCCACTAGCTGAACATTGGCCATCAAGGCTGCCATTAAGATAACCGGAATGTTGGAAGTATAAAAAAAGTTTAAAGGCCATCTGATGCTATATCCTCGAACTCTGCCGAAAGCTAGGGGAATTTCAACTTTCATCGCCTGGCCATAGACGCAGATCATGAAGACTAAAACTGTAGAGGCTACCGCGGCAAACTGCAAGGCTGCAGTAGTCGCATCTCCTTGGGATAAAGACTGAAATAAAGCCGGGATCGCTCCCGCAGCGATTTCTTGATTGGTTGGACTAGGTAAGAAGTTAAGTGCCCGAATGAATATCTGTTGAGCCACTCCGCCGGCGATAAATAAACTGATTCCCGAACCAAAACCCCATTTGCTGATCACTTCATCCAAAAACATGATCACAATTCCGCCCAGGATTAATTGAAAGATCAACAATAATTCAATCTCAAAAAACAGGGGTGTTCCTGCTAGAGCCGGATTCGGCGCTAAACCCCCCATAAAAACATAGATGGCTCCTTCGAAAATGATAAAGAATATTGATAATATTTTCTGTAATCCCTGAAATTTTCTTCTTGATTCGACATTGGTCATATCCATATTCAATATGCCTGTTCCCACCAACAGCTGGAGAACAATAGAAGAGGTTACGATAGGGCCTATTCCTAAAGAGATGATACTTCCAAAAGAAGCGCCAAGAATGATAGACAAAAATTCAAATTGTTGTAAGGCATTATCTCCTAGCCCGAATAGGGGAACAAAACCCATCACAAAGAAGATCACTAAAACCACTAAGGTCCATTTAAGTTTTTCTTTAAAAGAAAGCTTTTTTTGCAGAGGACTCCTGACTTCCGGCAGGTGACTGATAATTGTATCTAGGAAAGACATTTTGATTATTATTTATTTAGTTATAATATATAAATGTTCTTAATTATTCTTAATTAAGTTTAATTAAATAATTAAATAACTAATTCTATTTCATTTAGGAAAAATTATTTCTCCGCCCTTGCTCTTGATCTTTTCTTCCACCTGGGCAGAACACTTAGGAACTGTTATTTTCAATTTTAATTCAACTTTTCCAGTACCTAACAATTTGTTATATCCTAAATCTTCCAGATTGATCTTAAAATGATCCCCTTCCTTTTTAGCCAATCCTTGCGCTACTAATTTATTAACCATATTTTTAGTAAAATAACCTAGATTGATAGCTTTTTCTTGAGTTCTAGACTTGCTGATAAAACCTCGATTCTGACCGATAAGTCTAGCCTCTGGATTAGTCTTCTTCTGTCCTGCTCTTTTACCTGATCCAGCATTACCTCTACCCCCTCTAGAGCCAGCTCCTCTTCTTTTCTTTCTGCTGCCCCAACCATGGGTAGTATGCCCCATCAGTTTCCGATGTTTTTTCTTTTTGTAAGTAACCATTTTAAAAATGTTTTATTATAACATCCTCTTGATCAGATCATTAATTTTATCTCCCCGATAGCCTAAAGCTCCCCCGGTATTGAAAGCTGCCTTGATTCCTTTTCTGCCGAACCCTTTAGTGGGAGGACTTAACCTAAAATAAGGTTTGTAATGTTTGCCATTAAAACTTAAGCTTTTATAAGTATAAAGATTTTTACTATCGGTATTCCTGCTCAAAAATTCTACTCCCCGTTTAGCTACTAATTCTTTGAAGGTAGCTTCATCAATCTCTCCCCAGGTCACAAAATCATTAATTTTAGCGATCATACCCAGGTTAACCCCATTTTTAGGGATAACCACGGCCTGGTTTTTCCGGCTTAATTTTAATAGTTCGAAAGTTTGTTTTATCGGATGAGACTTATTCACCAATCCTCTCACTAAAACAATTATGACCTTTTGAGTGTCATCAGCAGTATTCTTAAAAGAAATTTCTCTCTTATTCTTCTTTACACTCCTTTCAGTTTTCAGGGTTTTTGTCCCCATCTTTTGATTTTTTTCTGTTTTCATTATTCTGTATTTCTCTAAATTGTAATCATTTATTCTTTAACTTTATTCTTTAGCTTCAGCTAAAATCGCTTCAGTTTTCGCTGCTTCCGGCAAAGTATCTGGCAGAATCTCTTTTAAATCTACTTTTTCTGCCTCATTTTCTTTTAATTTTCCTTCCACTATTCCTAAGTTAGGAATATCTTCTGATCTGATCTTCATCTCCGATAACTTTTGCAGAGCTGCCATTAAAGCTTTGATTAAGTTTAATTTCACCCCGGTTTGTCCGGAAGTCTTGCTCCAAACATCTTTCACTCCCGCTAAAGCTAAAACTTTAGCACATTCTTTTTCTACACATAAGCCCTTACCTTTCGGTGCCGGGATTAAGGTAATAGTTGCTGACCCACATTTGCCGGTTACTGCAAAAGGGATAGAATGAGGCTGTCGACAATTACACTGCCAGCTGCCACACCCTCTTCTGATTCTGATTAAGTTTAATCTTGCGTTTCGTTTAGACTTATCTCGAGATGGAACTGTTTCTTTACTTTTACCTACATCCATACCCACATAGCCATTACGGTTGCCTACTACTGCACAGGTTAAGAAATGAATCTTGTTTCCTTCTTTAGTTTTCTTTTGGGTTTGTTTGAATATTCTTCTCTGCCCGCCCCCAAATTTACCTTTAGCCTGACCGATTAATAATAAATCTTCTTCTAGATTAGGAAGTAAAACATTAACTATTTCCTGTTCCTGGATCCGCTCTCCGGCTTTGAAAACATCTTCTATATCCGAAATGGAACCATCTTTGACCTTCAGTCCCAGTTTGGTCCTTGGTTTCCAGTTAGATTCAACTTTTTGTACTTCTTCCAGTCCAGGAACGACAATCTCTTCCGGTAATTTTTCCTTTTTCAGTTCTTCTTTGATTTTCTTGTCCATCTTTGAGTTTTTATTTTGAATTTATTTTTATCTTTTATTATTTAGATTTTATCCTCTTTCTTATTTTTCAATATTTTCTCTTTTACTTTAATAAACTCGCTCTGAATAGTCTCAGGATTAAGATTCTTTTTAAGATATCCGGAAAAAATTTTCTCATAAGCGGTTTTATTCTGTTTAAGATGCTGGGCATATTGAGAGATATGCTGGCCACTAATTCTCTCTTCTGCAGGGAAAATTTCTTTATCTCCATGAGGGATCTGCATCCCGCCATCAATCAATCCTTTCAAGAAAGCGCTTAAGATTCCTTTCTTTAACAATACTTTGAATCCCGTATCCAAAATTGTTTCTGAAAAGCCTTTTTCCAAAGATTTTTTGGCTAAGATTAAACCCGTAAGATAAGCTGCAGGAAGGCTTTTACCAGAAAAGTTCCAGCCATACTTTTTCAGCTGAGATGAGTCTGCTGCCGCTAGTACTTTATCTCCCTGAGTTCCAAACTCTACTAATTGGGCTAAGATCTGATGATTAGTAATTCTAACCACTGCTCGAGGCTTCCTTGCCGTTAAAAACTTAATTCTCTTTCGGTAATTAGTCTTTCCTAATCTTCTTCTTCTGTACAAGACAGTTTTTGGTTTTCTGGAAGTCATTTTTTAGTTAATTTAATTTTTTAGTTTAAGTTTTTATTTTTAATTTTTATTTCTTTTGAATTAGCTTATATTCAGTTAAGTATAGCTTGATATGCCTCTTGTTCCTGAAAAATCCCCCTTTAACTTTCTGGTACAATTCTCGATAGGTCGGGGTCGTAATCAAGCTTTTAACGATTAATTCTTTTAAAAATTCCCGTTGTACTCTCACTCTATTGATCCATTTCCGTTTTCGATCCTCTCGAGCGAATTGGGAGCCCTTTCGGCTGCCTTTACCTTTCTGCCTGCCCTTACTTTTCTGGCGCATAGTTTCTCTGGCTCTACCCCTTGACTGTTGACTAGGATTAACCTTGACTATTTTTCCTACTGCAATTAATCCTCGAATATCTGAACGGGTGATCGCTTTCTGGATCTCTCCTAAGGCCTCTTCAGAAAATTTGATTTTCTGTGGAGATGTTTTCAGGATTTTCGCTGCTAATCTTTTTTTGCTGATCATTTTTTTGATTTTTGATTTATTTTTTAATTTTTATGGTTTGAATTTAAATTCTTCTTATTGTTTTTTAATTAAAGTTTTTTCTACCGCTTTCTTTTGCTCTTCAATCTTCTCTTCTTGTTCACTGAGCTGTTCCTCTTCCGGCAGAGCTTCAATCTTTTTTTCTTTCTGCTCTTTTTCTTCTTTTACTTTTTTAAGTTTCTCTTCTGCTTTCTTTTTCTTCTCTTCTTCTTTTCTGGTTTTAGCGCTGCTTTTTTCCACTTTAGCTTTTTTCCTGGAAGCAAAAGATTCTTCCATCTCTTTGATTCTCTGCTCTATTTTTCTAACGTTGAGCACCTTGATTTTTTTCTCTACCGCTGCTTTTAGCACCGCTAAACCTTTTTTCATCCCTATTTTCGCCAGCACTGCTCCCTGGACTGCCGGATTTAAAGATAATAATTCTTTTAGATTATGCACTAATATCGGCTCAAATCCTGACCGATCCAATCCTCTGATCTCTTTCGGGCCGGAATAGCCAATACTGGGTAATTTTGGTCGGCCATGATGCATTTGGCGCACTTTGGAATGCCTTCCGTGAGGGAAACGCCATCTTTTCTTGATTCTTGCAGAAAAGTTTGATTCTTTAACTACAAAACCTGGCTGTCTCTTCTTAATCTTGTTCCGTAACTCTAATAATTTTTTATCTGGCATTTAGATTACACCTTTTCCGTCTTTGCTGGTGATATAACATCCATCCTGAAAAACCCGGATATCTCGTTTAGTGATTCTGCATAAGTTTTCTATTCTGGAAGCCATCTGTCCTGCTGCCTCTTTATCTACACAACTGACCACAATGTCGCTTCCATTAACTTTAACTTCTACTCCTTTTACTATTTTTATTTTTCTTGGAACAGTCTCTCCCAAAAAATTTTTGACCACGAAATCTGCTCCAGAAACACTCACGTTCATGGGAAAATGGCTGGCACAGATTTTTAATTTATATTGGAAAGGTTCCACTACCCCTTTGACCATCCCTTTGATATGGGCAGTAAAAGTGCTTAAAGCCATTTTTTCTTTTTTAGTGGCCTTGGCTGAACTGATTGTAATTTTACTTTTGTCTATAACCAATTTAACTTTAGGGTGGATAAAATCCCGTTGTACTTCTCCTTTCGGCCCTTTCACTTTTAATACCGCTCCCTGAAGTTCTACGGAAACTTTTTCCGGAAGTACAATTTCTTTTTTTAGGTCTAATTTCATGGTCGAATTGGTTTAATAGCAGTATGCAATCAGTTTGCCCCCGATTTTTTTCTCTTTAGCCAGATCATGAGTCATCAATCCTTGGGAAGTGGAAACTACTAAGATCCCATAGCCTTTAGCCGGAAGATATCTTTTTTCCCATTTTTCGAAATTGTTTTGTTTAGTTGAAAATCTGGGTTTGATCACTCCGCATTGGTTGATATTCCCTAATAGGTTGATCCTTAAAGCTATATTTTGCCCTTCCTCAAATTCTTCGAAGAGGCCGAGATATTTATGCTCATTAAAGATAGTCAATACGTTTTTGATCAGCTTGGAAGATGGTTTTATCACTACCTCTTTCTTCCCTACTTTTTCCGCGTTCATCACCTTGGATAAAGTCGCTGCTAAGGCATCATTTAACATTTTTTAACCTCTAACTATATTTCTTGAATCCTAATCCGATGGCCATCTCCCGGAAACATTGCCGACACAGATGTAAACCATACTTGTTGATATGACCGCCGTTACGTCCGCAGTTCCTGCACTTTAGCAGGGCAATCCCGCAAGACCTTTTCTTCGGCTGGTTAAACTTGATGAATTTCGCTTTCTTTATCGGTTTGGCATCCAACTGCTTGAAAGCTTTTTTATGATCGCTAGTTGTCATCTTAGTTTATCTCCACCCCAAAATTTTTCTTGATGAAATTTATTGCTTCTATTTTAGTAATTTTATGTGTTTTACCAATCGATCTGGATCCAATCTTTTTCTTTTTCACCCTAAATCCAGGACGTTCTAAAGTCACTGCCACTTCCAGACCGATAATCTTTAAGTCTGGATCATATTCCATCCCCTCAATCTCGATATATTCCGGGATCCCAAAAGAGAAGTTTCCCAAATCATCAAAAACTTTTTCTGCAAGGATATTTTCTTTCGCTACCAATAATCGTTTAAGTAATTTATCTGCATCTTTTCTTACTGTAACCTTACATCCGATGGCTAATCCCGGTCTTAATCCCCAGCCAGGAATCCTTTTCTTGGTGATGGTCTTTACCGGAGTAAGTGGAGTAAGCTTTTTCATCAATATTAATCCTTTTTTAAGCAAATCTTCATTCTTCCCCGCACCGATATTCAGAGTAACCTTAGCTACTCGAATCTCTTTCATCGGGTTCTCGGAAAATTTTGTTTTTTCTGCTTTCATTTTTTTATGGTTTAAGAGTCATTCTTTTTAATTAATTCTTTTTTAAGTTAATCATTGATTAGTCATTTTCAGTTCGATTATCGGCTTATCTTTGCCTAAGACGAAAATATAATCTTTAGCCGTCTCGATCTTTTCTTTTCCTTTAAGATAGACTGCTTCTCCGCCTTTTAATTCTTTTAAGGTTCCGCTGTCGCCGCTATGCTTTCCTTTAGTCAGGAATACTGCTGCCCCCGGCTGTAAAGCAAAAACTTCTTTTACTTCTAATTTGGGCAGGCTTAAGATTAAAGTATCTCCCACCTTAGCTTTAAGATCAGCAATTAGATTTTTGCCGTCATGAAGATGAAATTGAATTTTTTTCCCGGCCAGCATGGTTTTACCCACAATTTTGCAGGGTTTAATCTTACTCTCGCTCTCTTTAATTTCAGCCACGATTATTCTGCCTTTTTGGTCTAACCAAAGTCGATACGCTTTCTTGGTTAAAGGAATCGTAATCACATCAAATAGTCCTACTAAATAACGATGATCTTTTCTGCGCTTGCCATCAACCAAGATTTCATTATTTTCCAATACTTTTTTGATCTCACGCATGGTCGAGGCTAATTTCAGCTCGTCCCTTAAGATTGTACCTAACGCTAGGCCCTGGTCTAAGGGATGCCCTCCCGGATTAGGCCTGGTAATAAAAGTATTTTCTTTTCGTAAGATGATCCAAGTTCTTGGTGAAGCGATTCTTTTTAAGTGATTCTTCATCTTTTACCCTCATGCTTTACTTCTTGTTTTTTTTCCATTGGTCCAGATTTCTTCTTTTTCTGTTCTAATTTTTCTTTTCTTTTTTTATCGCTTAAGTCTAATTCTATAATCATTAGGTTGGAAGGGACTAAAGCTACAATCAATTTAGTTCCATCTTTCTTGATAATTTCTATCCCGCTGACGAAAACATGTTCACGTTTAAGATCGATCCTCTCCACTTTTCCCTCTTTCTTCCGGAAACTTCCCTGGATTACTTTTATTTTATCTCCAGTTCGGACTTGGATCGCCCTGCTGGCATACTTTTTCCGCAGATCCGCAGAGAGGTGCACATGCATAAACTTTTGTTTCTGGTGCAGAGGGGCATTATGCCTGAACTTGCGCTGTTTGCGCACCTGGCTGCTGCTGTTCCATTTCGAAGAGTAATCTTTTTGGACCATTTTTGTTTAATTTTAAGTTTTAATTTTTATTTTTTAATTATAGGATCATATCTGCTAATTTAGCTACAGCTGGCCAACGCTCAGCTACTTCTTTAGCGATGGGCCCTTTCAATAAGGTTCCTTTAGGATTGCCTTTCTCATCTTTTAATACTACTGCCGCATTATCCTCGAACTTGACTCTGGTACCGTCTGCTCTGCGGAACTCTTTTTTCTGCCTGACGATTATCGCCGGAACAACCTGTTTCCGCATCTCTAATTTACCTTTTTTAACTGCCGCAAAGATTCGATCTCCTACCCCCGCAGCCGGTAACCTTCCCCGGGAAGTCTTATGCCCGATGACTGAAATTATTTTCAGCTCTTTAGCTCCGGAATTGTCGCAGACGTCCACTCTTGCCCCTAAAGGCAATGATTTCGGAACGTTACTGGTTAAAGCTTTCATTTTTTAGTTTTTATTTCCGTTTTCAGGATTGTTTTTTGGATTTATTCTTTAATTATTTTCAAGATGACATGATGTTTAGTCTTGCTTAAAGGTCTGGTTTTAGCTACCAGTACTTCAGCTCCGATCTCTGCATTGATACAGGTTGGATTATGCACTTTGATCCTGCTTCTTCGCTTCTCAAACCGCTCGTATTTCTTGACGAAATATTGTCTGGTCCATTCTACGGTAGCCGTATGCCCAATATCTTTCTTGATTATTTTTCCTCGAAAGAGCTCTTTCTTTACATTGATCTCCCCATGGAAAGGGCATTTCTTATCGGTACATTCTTTCTCAGGAGCTTTCACTCCCAACACTTCTGTTTTCGCTTCTGTTTTCATTTTTTAAACCTAATCTTCTGGAATTACTTTTATTTATTATTTTAAACGATGATTATCTTTCTTATTATTTTTTGATCCTCTCTTCCGGCCTACCGGAAATTTCTTTTCCCCTCAAGACCAAGCCCGACTTTACTAAACGTAAAGTAAGGTTATTTTTAAAGAGGATTTTCTCTTTACCATGAGAATCTTTGATCCTCAGGGTCATCTTAGTTTCGTCGATGATTTTGCCTTTCAATCCCAAATTGCTCTTGTTTTTGGAATCTATTATTTCCATCTCTTCCCCGATTAATTCCAGGGGATAGGCTTTTTTGCTCATTTTGACTTTAAGCGCAGATTATTTCTGCACTTTAATATGATCTTTATATTTTACTTGATTTCAATGGTCTCTTCAGGGAACCCCAATTCTGCCAAAGCTTTTTTCATTCTGGATTTATGGTCGCCTTGAAGTTCGATCCGATTGCTTTTAGCTGTGCCCCCACAGGCAAACTTCATCTTCAACTTTTTCAGGATCTCTTCCATGTTCGCTTCTTTTCCCATCCCATCAATTACCGTATATTTTTTGCCGAATTTTCGGCTCTCAATGCCTACAGTAATTTTTTGCTGTTCCCGTGCGATTGTTTCACAAACGCAAAGGTCTTGCGGTAATCCACATTGATTGCAAACATCTAACATCTTTAATTATAATTTAACCTCTTTTACTTTTTCTTGAGTAAGTGTAATTATTCTAGCGATATTCTTCTTCACCCGCCTGACTTTTCCTGGACTGGAAGGATTAGCTCCGCTGGAAGCTTCCACTCCCAATTTTAACCTCTCCTTTTTTAATTCTATTAACCTATTCTGTAACTCTTCTCCGGATAGACTTCTTAATTCTTTGGTGATTTTCATTTTGGTTCTTCGGTTAATTCTGTTGTTGCTTCTTCATTAATCTCAACTGCTTCCACTGCCAGTTTCTGATCTTCATTTTCAGTTTTTACCGCCACTGCTTTTTTTTCTTTTTTCTTGGCTTTAGGTTCTTCTCCAACCACTTCTTTTTCGACTTTAACCAGCTCTCCGGTTTCTTTTTTCTTGCTGCTTTTCTTAGCGGTTTTAGGTTTAGTTACTTTCGCTCCTGCAACCCCTTTCTCAATAATCTCTTCAATTACTTGTCTGGGTTCATCTAAGATTTCCACATTATCCGGTAATTCTAAATCCGGAGGCATGATCGAAACTTTAATTCCTACAATCCCGCTTTTCAATAAGGCTGCAGTATGCGCTTTTCTTACTCCGTGCATAGCAATATCCCCGCATTTCTTCAGATAACCCTGATAAAAACGCCAGCTTTTTGCCCTGGCACTGGGGATTTTCCCCGAAAGCACAATTTCTATCCCTAAAGCTCCGGAATTGATCACATTTTCCATGATCTTATGGCCTACTCCTTTAAATCTCGCTGAGCCGAATCTTTCCAAGGAGCCGGCAATTTTATCTGCTACAATGATCGGATCTAAAAAGATATTTTTCACTTCATTGATCTCTATTTGAGGATTTTCAAGTTTGAATTCTTTTTTCAGAGTTAGGGTTAATTCTTTGATGTTGGTTCCTTTAGGGCCAACAATTAAACTGGGTTTGCTAGTTTCAATAATAATTTTCTCACCCATAGGGATTTTCTTTAGCTTGATTGAAGATAAACCAACTTTGCTCAGTTTACTCTCTATAAACTTCTTGATATAGTACTCTTTGGTTTTCTGGGCCACAAATTCTCTTTCAATCATGCTTTTTCACCGACTGATTTTTTCAGTTTAGGATTATTTTGAGACTTATTTTTTTCCTCTTTCTTTGCTTCTTTATTAATTCTCTCCTGAACTTCTATTTCCAGATGGGTTCTTTTAGTTGCATAACGCATTCTTCCTCCAGTTTGAGGAATAGCTGCCCGGTTGGCCACGATTTTAGTAATTTTCAGGTTGTTTACGTTCAAGCCTTTAACCTGAGCATTCGCCTCTACTGACTTAACCATCTGTAAAAACTCTTTAGCTGCTTTCTGAGGAAATCTTCCTGCAGACATTCCCGGCTTATGCCCTAAATCTTTGGTATAGCGATAGGAAGGCACTGCTTTTTTAAGTGCAATAATATCTTCTAGATACTGTTTAGCCCAGCCGGTTTTTTTATAGCGCAGGCTTCTGCTTAATTCTACACTTTGTTTAGTAGAGATGGGCAGGTTTAAACCTTTAGCTTTAGCTATATGTTCTGCTCCGATTTCCCGCGGTTTGTATTTGCTGGCCATTTTTATTTTTAGTTTTTTTTAAATGTTTATTTTTTAGTTCTATCTCGCCGAGACAGATTTACTGGACCTGGTAGCTCCGATACCTGCTGCGCTGTGGGTAACTCCTTTTCTGGTATGGGAAAATTCTCCCAGACAATGCCCCAATAGCTCCATGGTGATTAGCACCGGAAGGAATTCCTTACCATTATATACTTTGATAGTTTTTCCTAACATGGAAGGAATGATGATCATATCTCGATTATGGGTTTTGATTTCGTTTTCTCCTCGTTCGATTTTTTTTAGGAAGATTTTCTGCTGAGGGGTAAATCCTCGTTTCAGGTAGCGCCTTTTTCTGGACTTGATCAAAGCAGCGAAAGTAGTCAGATCCATCTTCTTCAATTCTTCTTCAGTTTTTCCTTTCCATCTGAATTCTTTAGCCATTTTTAGTTATCCTCAGTTGTGTGTTTTTGTATTTTTTGATTTGTATTTTTGTTGGTTATTTTTTATAAAGTTAATCTAGGTTTTGGTTCGATCCATAAATTTTACCATAGCTGTTGGTAGGGAGCCAGAAGAACTCTCCGACGGGCCGGTAATCGACTAAAGGATAATCCTCTCCGGTTCTCGTTCCTTTTAAAATATACTTCATTTTAACTTCTCCATCAGACAATTCAACTTCAGGATCGCACAAAAACTCGTATTCAACTAGCTCCTGCGGCTCCGAATTTCGTAGCGTATCACTAACTTTACTTTCTTCAACATGGGAAACAGAACATCCGCTAACCAAACTAGCTAAACCCACCATTCCCGGTAAAATCATCATTTGAATTAAATTTTTCATTTTTCTATCTTTTTCTACCCGTCCTTCTTGGAGCGATCTTGCCGACTTTCCTTCCCGGAGGTGCACTCCTTGGAGACTGAGTTGGTCTTCCTTTAGTATGTGAACATTTACTTCCGAAGGGATGATCTACTGCGTTCATGGAAACACCGCAGACTTTTGGATACATTTTATTTTTAGCCCGCATTTTCATATAACGTACTCCTGCCTTCAGGAACGGTTTTTCGCATCTTCCCCCGCCAGCTACAATTCCTATCGCTGCCCGGCAGTCAGGTAAAAATATTCTTTCTTTGCTGGAAGGTAATTTTACCCTGATTCCCTCTTCAGATTTAGAGATGATCTTAGCAAAACTACCTCCTGCTCTAACTAATTTTCCCCCATCTCCAGGGTTAAGTTCTAGATTATGTACGGAAGTTCCCTCAGGAATATCTTTTAAGGCTAAAACGCTTCCGGTATTAGGAAAAGCACTAATATTATTAGTATTAACCCTATTATTGTTATTATTATTTCCAACTCCAATTTCAGCACTTCCTACTGAAACTGCATCTCCTACCTTGATTCCGTCTGGAGCGAAGGCCAAGCTTCTCTCCCCATTACCATAATTCACTTCCATTAAAGGTGCGCTATGCCCAGAGCAATGCACTAAATCCATCACTCTGCCCTGCGCTGGCTGAGGATAATGTTTTACTGCTCCTTTGAATCTGAAACTAGGTGAGCGAAAGGTTAAAGTTCCCCGTCCCCGTCTTTGCTGGATTAAGTTTTTACCCATTTTGTTTTAACCTGAAATTAATCTTAAATTAAATCAGCCCCAATTCTGCGCTAACGTCTGAAGCCAGATTAGCTGCGCTTAATTTTACTGTAGCTCTTTTCTCTCCATTAAAAGAGTTCTGTATATTTACTTTGACTACTTTCACTTTAAATAATTCTTCCACTGCCCGTTTTACTTCCGGTTTGGAAGATTTAGCATCAACTATAAAAGTTAATTTATTTTCAAATTCTATCTGTCGGATAGATTTTTCGGTGGATAAAGGCCGTTTGATGACTCGATAAGGATCAAATTGATAATCTGCTCCGCCAGTATTCTTGCCCATCTTTTGTCCTTTATGTTCTGCTGAAACTGCTTTAGCCTCAACTTTTACTTGAAGCTCTTTCTTCGCTACTGCTTTCTTCTCTTTCTTTTCTCTCAGTCCAGTTGCTTTTTTAGTTTCAGTGGTTTTGGCCATTTTCAGTTAAATAATGATTTTAAATTTTCAATTGCCGGTTCGGTCCAGATGGTTGCTCTTCCTGCCTTTGCTCCCGGAGCTAATAATTCTGCATTCAATCCTTTTACTGTAACTACATCTACACCCGGAATATTTCGGGCAGATTTCAGTAAAGGGCAAGTCTCTCCCACTACTATTAATAGGCCCTTTCTGCGCTGATATTTCCTTCCCCTATTTTTACCTACACCAGCACGAACTTTTTTTACCTCGGCCCGTTCTAAATCCTCTTCAAAGCCTAAAGATTCTAAAGTTTTGATCACTTCTTTAGTCTGATTTTCTTTCTCAAAGGAAGCGTCTAAAAGGAAAGGATAATCTGCTGGAACTTTATGACCCCGCTCTAAAACCACTATTTTATTGATGGTAGCTGCAATCGCTGAACGAATCGCTTTTCTATTTTCTTTCTTATTGATTTTTTTATCTAGATCTTTTTCTGCATGAGGTGGATGTGCTCTTCTACCCCCGGTAGTTTGAGGGGAAAAAGTTCCTACCCAGAACATTCTGGTACCTCTCTTGCTTAAAATTTTACGATTGACTCTGCTGATACCGAAACCATAACAGCCTCGATAATCTCTTCTTCTCTTGCTAACTTTACTAGAATGTCTGAAACCTGCTAAGGGGCTAGCCCCATAATTTTGACGGGCTGCACTTTGGATTGCATGCACTGCCCTTCTGATTAAGTCTGGGCGATACTCTTCAGAGAACTGACTAGGCATTTCTCTTTCACTAACTTTCTTTTTCACCTGGTTAAAAACGGGTAATTTCATGTTTGTATTTTATTTATTTTCTATGTAGATAAGTTATTTCCGGAGCCTCTTTTGGCTTTTTCTCATCCGGCCTGATCGATTCGATTAAAACTACCGGGCGTTTTACTGGCCCGATTACTGAACCATATACTAATAGATAGTCATTCTTGACTAAACCATAATGTTTGAATCCCCCGGAAGGGTTAAGATCTTTAGTTTCATTACCTATTTTCATGATCACTTTATTATATTCAGTCCTCAAATGATAGCCCATTTTACCTGGTTGAGGGACGGTATACAAAATCCGGTTAGGATGCCAAGGACCTAAAGTTCCGATTCCTCGTTTGGTTTTCTCAGCTTTATGCTGTCTGATCGGTACTCCGAAACGTTTTACCGTACCCTGAAAACCTTTACCTTTAGAGATACCATGCAGATCTACCTGTTTTCCTGCTTCTAACACTTCTGAAACTTTGATTTCTTTGCCTAATTTTTCTTTAGCATAACTTAATTTTTCTTCTTTAGAACCGCCTAAAACTATCTCTAACACTTTCGGCTTCTTGGTGCCGATACCGGTTAATTTAGGAGAAGAAGCGGCTAATAATCTTAAATCCACAAAATCTTTGACCTCTTCAATTTTCTTAATTGCTTTTTTAGGCAATTGGATGGTTCGAGCAATTTCTGGAGATAATTTCTCTGCCAGAATTGTAATTGATTTTCGTAAGCCATAGATAGAAGAAGTATAGAAAGAAACTCCGATGATGGTTAAAGGCGGGCATTCAATGATGGTTACGGGAGCAATGATATTTTCGCCTTTGGTCGCGGATTTGGGGCGATTATCTAAAACCTGTAGGTGGGTCATGCCTGCTTTATAGCCGATAAAACCTAATAATTTGACTTTATTACTATTTTTAGACCAGGTTCTAATTCTAGCTAAAGAATGTTTCGCACGCTTTCGCGGCCAAAACTGCATACTCCCATGTCTGGGATGACTAGCTCCGCCCATTTTATTTCATCCGTAAACAGCCTTTACCTGGATTCCATCTCAAGAACCATAAGGAACTGCTGATGGTCACCTTTTCAGGCCATATTAAATCATAATCATTTCCTTCCCTCTCGGAAAGCAGTGTGATTATAATCTACCTTTGCTCTAGCGCAGAGGCTTATTTATAAAGATTTCTATTTTTTAGATTAAACAGAAAAGTAACAGAAGTTAAGAAAAATTTGGAAACATAACTATCGTTGAAAGAAAAAAAATTCTTATCCCCTCCGACTATCCACTAATCCTCCCCGAACTACACTAACCGCAGGTTCAATCCCCTCACTTCTTTCCACTAAAATAGTATCATGTCCAGAACCATGAAAATCCATCTTCACCCATCTTTTCTTGCCGCAAGAACAAATTAATCTTTTGTAATGGTGCCCAGAATCCCATTCAGAATTTAAGCTGCTGAACTCTTTCCCGCAGCAGGGGCAGACTAATTTCTCTCCCCGCTGTATTTTTCTTAAGACTGAATCAAGATTCATTAAGCGCAGGAATTTAGAGAAAATTTAAATAGGTTATGGTTTATGGGTTTGTTTATGAGCTACCAATTCCAGAATATTTTAGGTACATTTATCCTAGACGAACAGATTAAATCCGTACAACTAGCCAAAAAATCTTCTCCAGAAATAAAATTAGTACCAAAAGAAAAGATTACCCAAGCTCTGGCTCTATTCAAAGATAAAAAATATTTCCCTGATTTTTACCAAAAAAATCTAGAACTAACCAAGCTAGCAATAAAAAAGTCAGTTTCCGAAGATAATTTCATCATCCAAGCCATCGCTAATATTAATGAGTTAGATAAAGCCAGCAATCTGCTTACTAAACGGTTAAGAGAATGGTACGGTCTCTATTTCCCGGAATTAGAACAAAAAATATCTTCCCCAGAAAAGTTAGTGGAATTGATTCTCACTAAAGAACGAAAAGAATTGCTCAAAGAATTAAAGATAAAAGAGACCATGGGCGCAGATTTAGAGAAAGTCCATCTTCAAGAAATCTTAGAATTAGCTAAAAAAATCAAAGAGCTTCAGGATCTGAGAAAAAAGCATGAGATTTATCTGGAAACAGTCATGCAAAAATATTCTCCCAACTTATTGGAATTAGCTGGAGCAACTTTAGGGGCAAAATTATTAGAACTAGGAAAAAGCCTCAAGCATCTGGCCCTGCTTCCCGCTTCTACTATCCAATTGTTAGGCGCAGAGAAAGCTTTATTCCGCCATATTAAGACTGGAAGCAGAAGCCCTAAGTATGGAATTTTATTTCAGCATCCTCTGGTTCAGAATGCAAAGAAAGAAGATAAGGGCAAGGCTGCCCGCATGCTTGCAGATAAATTATCTTTATGCGCCAGATTAGATTATTTTAAAGGCGAGTTTAAAGCTAAGGAGTATAGGAAAGAATTGGAAAAGAAGTTTTCTTGATTACTTTAAAATTTATATTCTAGGTCATACAAATCATTAAATAGCTCTTCTTAAATTAGATTTACTATGAAAGTAGTCAGAGACAATCAGACCTCTTTGCTCACTATAGATCCGATTAGAGTCGGACCAAATACGGCCAATAATTCTTGGGATTTTTTTAATCTGGGTTCGGCCCGGGAAGCGCTGCATAATAAATTTCAGGTAGACGCAACTTACCAATTCTTAAGGACCCATGCAAATCCGCAGGCCCAGAAAATCATACCCTACCCAAAAGATTCCGATTGCCCCGACCCTTTTTCAGATGTAATTCATCTATACCAAATAATACTTTCAGAATTAGTAGAAGATCGAAGATTAACTGATCAGTCTTATCCTTTGGTAGAGGTCAGTGGTGTCCATGGTTTAGACTGGGGTAGAAAAAGATGTTTTTATCCTACCATTTGGGCTTTTTCTAAAGAAGATGAAATTCCGCTTTTCCGCAATTTGGTTGACGGATTGCAGAATGAAGAAGTTTATGCTCTAGCCTGCGCTAAAGAAGCGCCACACAATTATCATCGCAGAGAGATTGATCTCTTACACCAAAAAGATATCTCTCCACTTACTATTGACGATCGGGCCTGGACAGTTTCCGGCAGAAACCTCAAAGATGCAATTGACTTTCTCTGCAATTTCCGTTACCTAAGAACGCACACTAAGTAAAAAATCTTCAATCAAGTCAAAATGCTCGCGACCACCCTCGGTCACAGACCGAGGGCATGACTCGCCCTTCGGGCTCGGGTCGCTCGCAGTATAAAAGCTGAACATTTTGACTAAGAAGTGCGCCACCAATCAAATCAAGTCGGAACTTTGTTCCTCGTGAGTTGCTTAACAGCAACGATTGGTGGAAACGACTTTATTTTAATTACTTCCATCGTATTCCTAATTTTTTATTTCCTAAAAATAGGGAATATTCCCTAAAAATAGGGAAAAGTTTATAAAGTTTGCTTTTGGATCTCAAGTCATGGCTGCTTTGCTCTCCAAAACTGCTGAAAGAATTATCCGCGTTCTGCTAGATGATCCTCTCAAAGAGTTTAAAGAGATAGAATTGATCAAAGCTGCTGGAACTGGGAAAGGCGCTTCTTCAGCACTGATCAATTATTTAGTACAGAAGAAAATATTCTCAATGCGCAGAGCAGGAAGAACAAAAGTACTTTCTCTTAAACGCGATTCTCCTATCTTATTCTCCCTAAAAGTTTTCTTTGACCAGCAAAAATTATCTTCTTTATCACCAAAAAAAAAAGCGGCAATCTTTCTATTCAGGCAAGAGCTGCAGTCTGCTGCGCCTTTGATTATGGCTTTCGGCTCGGTAATCGCTGGCACTTCTACCGAAAAGAGTGATCTTGACCTGCTGGTGGTTTGTTCTGATTTAGCCCTAATCAAACAAGCTAGGGCGAAAACAGAAGAATTGCTTGGTGAAAGATTAAACCTGCACAGCTATACCGAAAAAGAAATCAGGCAATTGATAGATAAAGATACTTTAGTGCAAAAAGCTATATTATCGGGGGCAATGGTAACTGGATATGAATTAGCCCAGTCTTTGTATTCTTCTGTCGAAAGAAAAAAGAAGGAATTAAAATCTAGATTATTTTATTTTGAAGAAAGGATTGCTGCCGCCCGGCGCAATTATCTTCAGAAAGATTTTGAAAGCACCCAGGAGATACTGCAGCAATTGCAGGAACAGCTTATTTTTTACCTGCTTACTAAAGCGGAAATGCCTTACCAGAGCAAAAAAGATGCTGTTAAAGCCATCAAAAAGCTTCCTGAAGGCAAGGTACTGGCTGCTTTAGCCAAAAGCCATTTAAAGCAAAAGATTGATAAATTAGGCCTTCTTCTGCAAGAGCAATTAATAGAAGCGATTTTAGAGGAAGAAGGGTATGGAGAGAGCAAACGAGATTAAGAACGATTTAGAGCGTGCAGAAAAAGCATTGGAATCAGCAGAGCGAAACTTTAAAGAGAAAGACTTTTTTACTGCAGCAAACCGGCTTTTTGTAGCCTGTGAAAGCGCCATTTATGCCTTATTGAAAGTTGAATATGGCTCAATCTCCATCAGCCGGGAAAGGATATTAATCAGATTAAAAGAAGTTGATGCGCACCTGAAAGAGATGTACGATAAAAGCTATGACCTTAGAGTGCAGGCGGATTATGAAAAGAATTCAAAATTGCTGCCCTTAACTGAAGAGAATATACTTGTTCTCTTAAAAGATGTTGTCAGTATGGTCCAAAAAATAAAAGAAGACATCCTAAAAAAAGCGAGTAACAAATGACCAAAATCATCCCCCATAAAATCTTTGAAGTTTATCAGGACCAAAAGTATAATCTTTACACTAAGAGCTTGCTTCCCGGAAAAGCTCCCTTTGAAGAAAAGACTATTAAGGATAGTGGAGCAGAATATCGCGAATTTGATCCCACCAGAAGCAAACTCGCTGCCATGATCAAGAAAGGCTGCACTAATGCCGGCATTCGCAAAGGCGACGTTATTCTTTATTTGGGCTCTTCTCATGGCTATACCTGTTCTTTTGTTTCCGATATGGTGGGAGAAGAAGGGCTGATCTTCGGAATTGATCCTGCGCCAAGAGTAATGCGCGATTTGGTTTTCCTGGCTGAAGAAAGAAAGAATATTGTTCCGGTTCTGGCTGATGCTAACCACCCGGAAGAATATTTAGATAAAGTCTGCCAGGCAGATATTGTTTATCAAGATGTGGCCCAAAGAAATCAGGCAGAAATTTTCATCCAGAACTGCAATTTATTTTTGAAATCTGGTGGATATGGCTTACTGGCCATTAAAGCTCGCAGTATTGATGCCCGGAAAAGGTCTAAACAGATCTTTGAAGAGATCAGAACCCAATTAGAAAAATTATTTGTAGTGATTGATTATAGGATTCTAGAACCTTTTGAGAAAGATCATTGTATGATTATTATCAAGAAGAAATGATATGAGTTTTACCTGCTGGTCTTGATCTAAACCAATTCTTGCACTCAGAAACTTTTAAATACCCACAGAACTTCTCTTCCTAAAAAGAGGTGATTTTAATGAAAGATAATAAAACCAGTCCGTATTTTCCCTATTTGTTCATTCTAGGTGTAGTGGGAATAGTGGCCATAGTGGGATTATTAATTACTGAAGGTCTCAGCGGAGCTTTGATCTACAAGATTGCCATCAACGAATACCAGACTCCTTGCACTGATGATGATCCAGATAATAACTACGACCAATTTGGCATTGTAACTCATGGAAAAGTACAATATGTAGATCATTGTGTGGATGATCGAGTTTATCAATACGTTTGCGCAAGCAGCAATACAGTTAGATTAACCGGCGGATACGAATGTGTCAATGGTTGTTTAGACGGAGTTTGCCTAGCTGCACCCGCAGAAGTCAGTGAATAAGCTTTAATTTTCTTTTTGCTTTTTTTAATTAATCCAATCCTCATTCAACATCTTCCAATGAACCTCACCAATGAAGCCGCATATTTGTATGTTTATTCTAAAGATTTGATCAGCCTGAATAAGAAGCTGAAAGGGCTTTCAGGTAAAGCTGAAAAACACATCTATAAGCATGGAAAGGCAACCTCCGAAGAAGATCGGTTAAAACATAGGACCAAGCATGGAAAAGTAGTGGGTAAAATTCAAAAATTGATGGTCAAGCATAACGAATTGTTGAATAAGTTACGTCATCATCATGTGGCTTATGCCCATGCGCTGAGGGCGGAACATAAGGTTAAATGATAAAGATTAATCTTGCTTAATCTTAATTATCAACTATGCTCGCTACAAAGCTATCTAAGAAAAGTTTAAATATAAAATAGTGGGTATTAATTATATCCGGAGATTATTATGACTAAAAATATTTTTAATTGGGAGTTCAAACCAGTTAAAATTAAACCAATTAGTTCTATTTATGGAACGAAAGAACCAAAAAGAAAACCGATTAAAGGTGGGACAAGAACAAATATGCTTGCAGATAGTGGAGCGAAATGTCAAAAATGTAGGGACCCTCTTAAAGGATTAAAACCACATATTCATCACAAGAATGGAAACCCAACAGATAATAGGTCCGGTAATCTAATTTTAGTCTGTCCTAATTGTCACAGTAAATTGCATAGAAATATGAAATCCAAGAAAAGCACTTCCAAGAAATGTAATACCTGGATCAATCCTCTCACTGGAAGAAAAGAAAAATTTGACCTTCTTAAAATTTAGTGAGCACCTGTCATCAACCGCGATTAACATCTAAGTTACTTAATGCAACAAAAAAATTACTTTTAATTTCTTTTGCGTTCTCTTTCAGTCGTTGGGGGAGGGAATAAAACCAAAATGGTTCAACCTTTCCCCGCCACCCTCAAAAACCCCAAATACAACGGATGCGGCTGTAAAGGTTTCGATAAATATTCCGGATGGAATTGCGTTCCTATAAAGAACGGATGTCTCTCTTTAGGCAATTCCAAGATCTGCATGATCTCCCTTCCCGGCGCTTTTCCAGAAAAAATCAAACCATTCTCTTCTAATAATTTAATATATCCTGGATTACATTCCCACCTATGCCTGAACCTTTCTTTAACTCTTTCCGTTCCATACAATTCAAAAGCAGTAGTTCCGCATTTGACTTCCACTTCCTGACCGCCTAAACGCATATTTCCGCCTAGAGAACTAATCGCTTTCTGTTCAGGCAGAATATCAATTACTGGATGAACGCAATTTGGCTCGATTTCCGTACTATTACTACCAGACAATCCGCAAACATTCCTAGCAAATTCTATCACTGCCATCTGAAACCCATAACATAATCCTAAATAAGGAATCTTATTCTCGCGCGCATAGCCCACACAAAGTATTTTTCCTTCTGCCCCGCGCGAGCCGAAAGCTCCCGGTACGATAATTCCCTGCACCTCTTTTAATTCCTCTTTAACCTTCTCTGCAGTTAAATCCGTAGTATCAATCCATTTTAGGTTAACCTTCAGGCCTAGATGTGTACCCGCATGCTCCAAAGCTTTGATGATAGAGGCATAAGAATCTCGTAAAGTAGTATATTTCCCAGTAATTCCGATGGTTACTTCTTGATTCAGGTTTAGAATTTTATAGACATACTTTTCCCAAGCCTCTCTAGCTTCATAATTATTTTTGACTTTATGCCTTAACCCCAATAAATCAATAGTCTGGTCATCTAAGCGGGATTTCCCCAACAATCCTGGAATGAGATAAATGCTTTCCATGTCATGTACACTGACAACTCTCTCTACTGGGACATTGGCCGCTACACTTATTTTTTCCCGGACTTTATTGATCACTTCCCTTTCGCAGCGGCAGGCGATAATATCTGGTTGAATTCCACAGGCCATCAAGCTTCTTAAGCCTAACTGGGCAGCCTTGCTTTTTTGTTCGCCTAAGAATCCCGGACTTAAAATATAAGTTAAGGCTACCTGACAAACATTTTCTTTCCCCTCTTCATAAGCTAATTCCTGCATGGCCTGGATAAAATAATTATTTTCAATATCTCCTACTGTTCCTCCTACTTCTACAAAAACTATATCCGCTTTAGAATTCAAAGCTAGACTGCGCACAAAGCTTTTAATCTCACCGGTAACATGAGGAATAAATTGCACGTCTCTTCCTAAATAATTTCCCTTTCTCTCCCGGTCCAGGATCTGCTTAAACAATTTCCCTCCAGTAAGATAATTATCTTTGGTTAAATCCAAATGCAGAAACCGCTCATAAGTCCCTAAATCCATATCTGATTCCGTGCCGTCATCCAAAACGAAAACTTCTCCATGGCGGAAGGGGTTTAGAGTACCTGCATCTATGTTCAGATAGCCATCAAATTTCATTATGCTAATTTTAAGTCCTTTTAACTGCAGAAGTTTAGCCAGAGAGGCAGCAAAGATGCCTTTACCTAATCCAGACATCACTGTGCCATAAACCACTACAAATTTGGTCTGGCCGGATTGATATCCTTCCGGAACCGGACTGTAAAATTCATGCTCTTCAGTCTTTTTAGAAACTTCTTCCAGGATTTCGTTCATCACTTTTTCACCCCGGAATGATTCAAGATAGATTCATCTTTAATAATTTTGCCAACAACTGATTGAGGACGAATGGGAAAGAATTTACTAAAACATAAGCTATTTCCATTCCAGAAAAGCTTTTTTATGTTTCCCAAAAACAATTTCGTCTATTAACCCATAAACGCCCTGGAGATCATTTTTAAACTGTTGGGAAGAAATCTTCTCTTTGATCTTGTTCAGACGATCCTGAAAGTTGTACCGTTTGGCAATCTCCTCTTTAATCTGACTTTTATTTTTACTAAGAGGTAAAAGCAGAAAAACATCACGAATATCAGTACTGCGGCAACTAACCATTTTCATTACGATCAAAGCATCTAGATTAATTACTCTGGCTGTTATCTCTTCGAACAAAGTTTTTCCTTTTAGCTTTACGGTTTGAGAATTCGCCAGGATCCAAGCATAATCAAATCTAGCTTTAGTCTGGCGGTCAACCACTTCTCCAATAAGAATATCCAGACTAACTTTAAAGTTATTAGCCATTTTCTTTTCAAGACGTAGGAATTGGCTGGCGTAAAGAAGCTCAGCTTTGACTTTAGAGTAACCCTGTCCTACCAAACCTAAGAAAATCTTTTCAGCAGAGGCAAAATCTTTAACCACTAGATCACAGTCTACTGAGAATCTAGGCAGAGTATAAGCATTTACTGCATAGCCTCCGATAATAACAAATGAATGAGACCTAATCTTTTTCAAAGTTTCGAAGATTTCTTTTTCCCTAAGCTGTAAAAGTTCCATATTTTTTCTTTATATACTGATAAGCGTAAAGATACATCTCATTCTCTTTAGCGCTCTTTAAAGTTTCTGCTAAAGAATCAACTTTAAAGCCTTCTTTAGCAATAAATTTCATTTTTTGAACCGGGATTAAAATCACATATTCTCCGATAGTTGAACCTTTTTGGACATAATTGGGAACACTTTTTTGGTTAAAGAAGCTTTTCCAGTATTTTAAGTCTTTCTTTAAGATTTTGATAAAATAAGGTGATTTCTCTATTCCTCTCTGGAGATAAGAAAAATCAGACCAGATTTCTATTGCGGATAATCCTGTGAAAGCATAATCTTTTTTAGCTTCTTTAATCATTTGTGGCACCCTCCATTCCAACAAATTCTTAATTGCGGTTTCCGGGGCGATGCATTGGTACAATTTCCGGCCTAATTTCCTGATCCAGCCAGAATTCAATAACACCGCAAAAATCTTCTTTCTCATGCTTTCTTTGACCATCCAATCTAAGTCTTTCTGGGAGAAAGGTTCTCTTGAGCCATGCCGGGAAAACAATAAAGCATAAGCTCTCAATCCGTAAGCAGGTATTTCCGTACTCATTAGTTACCTATTTAGTAACTATTACTTATAAACTTATCTGAGCGATTTGTGTTATAGTAAATGACAAAAGTTCTGGTACAGAACGCCATGTCAATTACTATTTAGAAAACGACAGGATAATATCAAAACTTATGTCGTTTTCTATTATTCTCATTTATTTACTAACGGGGGGGGGGGGGGGGGGGTAACGCAAGTTTAAAAATAGAGACGATATTCTTAATAAAAATAATTAAAATAAGGTGTTTTAGAATGCTAAAAAAATTTCCAGATATTATAGAAAAGCAATTCTCAGATTTATTGCACGAATTTTACGAATTAGAAGCCGAGTTAAATAAGTTAAAATGTGTAAGTAAAACCACTTATCAGAATTTACTTAAAGAAAAGAATTATGAAGAATTTGAAAGATTGATCGGAATTATGTACAGAACATCTAGTAATCAAAGTGAGACCTTTGAAAGGATGCATCGGGCTTGTCTTGAAGTTCATAAATATGTTAATAAAACTTACTCCGGAGAAGACCCTGGTAATAATAAGAAAAAAGTAAGAGAACTCATAGCTAAGATCAAAGAAGGTGAAAAACAAGGTCTCGTCTTTGCTGAAAGATTGCCTTTTAGCCTTGGCGAAGGATGGATGCCTCAAGGGGGGATCAGTAATCTTAGAAGAATAGTTAATATCCCCGGATACCTACTTTTAGCTCCATATTTAGTTGCAACAAAAAGACAAAATCTGACTATGCTGGAAAAAAGTCTATATGATTTAAGAAAATCAGTTATAAAAAATAAACCTGGACAAAGTGGCTACGATCCTAAAGAGCTAGAAAAAAGTATGCAAGATTTCAAGATTTTTATACGCCTAACTAACCAGCTTCATCGTAAATTTAGAAGGTTGCATAAAGAATGTAAAAGAATATACACAGATTTGTATCACTTTATAGATGAAGAGATTGTATATGGAAAGACTGATGTTGGTAGCCAGTGGAAAGCGGTTTAATTTTTCTTTCTTTTTTAATCATCTTATTTATTAATAATTTCAACCCCACAAAAACATTTATAAACATATTCTCTTTTATATTTAGCTGTGGATATCATCCGTTTAAAAGAGGTGTCGAAAGAGTACAGGAACCAGGCTGTTCTACAAGAAGTTAATCTGGCCATCGAACCAGGAGACGTTTTAGGCATAATCGGCCAATCCGGCAGCGGCAAAACTACTTTATTGAACTTAATTGCTGGCTTTATTGAGCCTAGCGATGGTGAAGTAGTCTATTATTCTAAAGTTGAGGGTAAAGAAAAAAATCTTAACCAAAATCTGCATCTGCTTAAGAAACATATCGGCTTTACTCCCCAGCACAATTCTTTCTATCCTAAACTAACCGTGATAGAAAATCTGGTCCATTTCGGAAGATTGTACGGGATCGATAAACAAACCTTACAAAACAATATCCGCAGTTTATTAGAATTTACTGAACTAAGCAAACACCAGCATAAATTAGCTGAACATCTTTCCGGAGGAATGCAAAAACGCTTAGACATCTCCTGCAGTTTAGTGCATAAGCCGAAAATTCTTATCTTAGACGAGCCTACTGCGGATTTAGATCCATTATTACAGAAAGAGATTCTCCACCTGCTTCAGGAAGTTAATAAGCAGGGCATAACTATCGTACTTGCTTCTCATCATCTGGATAATATTGAACATATCTGTAATAAAGTGGCCATTGTCCATCACGGAAAAGTGCACAGTTATGGTTTAATCGAAGATGTAAAAAAACCTTACTTTAGAGACCATTTTATCATCAATGTCCATTCTGGCAGGGATAAAGAACAGATTCTACAAAAAATGAAAACTTTACCCTTCAAGAAAATCATCGATCAGGGCAATCGTTTAGAGATTTATCCAGAAGATGTAGAAAAGACCATGAAATCTTTATTGAGTTTGATCAAAGAAGAAAACCTTTCCCTGCACGATATGGATTTACGCCGGCCTTCCCTGCATGAAGTGTTTGAGAAAGTCGCTCAGGAAGAATAGATTTACTTAAAAAAAATAAACCAACCCTAAATCAAAGATTAAAAAATAAAAATGCAATCCCTCTGGCTGCTCACCCAAAAGAACCTGCGCTTACTATTAAGAGCGAAAGCTTCAGCTTTAATTGTTATTTTCGCTCCTTTACTGATTATTCTTCTTTTAGGCTTATCTTACAATGCTTCTGATAAGTATGGTTTGAAAATAGGGGTTTATGCTCCCTCAGAGAATGAAGATGTCCAATCTTTTGTTACTTTATTGCAGGAAGAAGAATATGAGATCCTCAAATATGTTGCCTCTAAAGAAGAATGTGTAGAAGATGTTAAACGGGGATTGATCAACACCTGTATTTTTCTTCCCGAAAGCCTAAAAGTTGAAGATAACACCCAAAAAGAGATTACTTTTTATCTCGACCCTACTAAAATCAATCTGGTCTGGATGATTCAGGAGACCGTAAAATCTAAATTCAACCTTAAATCCGCTGAAATTTCTCAGTCTCTCAGCCAAGATTTATTGACTCGTTTATCCGATACTAATTCTAAACTGAATACTAAAAAAGCAGATCTAGATATCATCAAAAGTAAAGCTGGAACTGCTTCTTCATCTACAGAATCAGCTAAGTCTGGTTTATCGGGACTGGATTTAACCGCTCCTGCTTCTACTTACGATACTAGTATCCTCACTAATGTTACTGCTGATTTAGATACTGCCACTAAAAGCATTAGCTCTGCTTTAAGTGCAGTAAGTAGTGCAAATATCACCAGCGGAAAAACCGCCATCACTACTCCTCTCAACGAAGCTTTAAGCAAATTAAAAGGGATTAACGATAATGTTAACGGAGCTTCTGGACTAGCTAATATCATCTCTTCCCTGCAGACTGATCTGGAATTAGCCCGAACTAAATTGACTACTGCCTCTAGCGCAGTAGAACAGACCAACACTAACCTAGCCACAGTTTCCACCGCTCTAGCCGAAGGCGTCAGCGCTTTAGATAGTCTCCAGGTAGGATTAAATGAAATTACCGCTAATTTAGACGCTCAAAAAGTTACCCAGGCCGGAACTATCTCTTCGCCTCTGCTGATGAAAATAGAAACCGTCAGCGAAAAAGGAACTTTCTTAAATTACTTGTTTCCGGCAATTTTAGTTTTAGTGGTCATGTTCAGCTCTTTATTATTAGGAACTACTTTAGTCATGATGGAAAAAAATAGCCCTGCATTCTTAAGAAACTTTTTCCTGCCCATCAGCAAGACTACGTTTATTATTTCAACCTATCTCACTAACCTGATTCTAATTATATTCCAAATCGCGATTATTTTAGGTCTATCTTTATTTTTCTTGGATAATGCCTTGCTTGCCCTTCCGGCCATGGCTTTAATCTTATTCCTGGCTGCCTCCGTCTTTACTTTCCTGGGCATGTTGATCGGCTATGTTTTCGTCTCTGAAGAAACGGGGGTTTTAGCTTCTATTTCCGTAGGCAGCATTTTCCTATTTATCTCCGGAGTGATTTTACCTCTGGAAGGCATTTCTGCCACTCTTAGGGCAATTACTTCTTACAATCCTTTTGTTATCGCTGAAAAATTGATTAGGGAAGTTTTCATCTTCGGCACTTCTCTCAGCAATCTTTGGCTGGATCTGACCTTATTAATCGGCTATGCTGTTATCTTATTCTTAATTATCTTAGTAGTAGAATCAATTTTGCATCAGCATTTAGTCCACCGTTTCCTTAAACAGCACCATCTAAAGCATGGGAAAGGGATTAAGCAGGCTGAGGGCGAAAATAAAAGTTCTCTTTAAATAAAATACTATATTTGGTACAGTAACACAATATTTATATAGGAGTGTACTATTTTTAGTACGAAATTAGGCCAAAAATGGTAAGTTATGAAGAACTGTTACAACGACAGTTAATTAAGAAAATAGGAACTGTGGAAAAAGAAGCCTATGTTTCATTCCATTTGAATAATTATAAAATTGACTTTGCTAGCGCTTTAAAGTTTTTGGAACAAAAAAATTCAAAATATACTGCCATTGCCGGATATTACTCAGTTCTTAATATCACTTTATGGTATTTTGCAAAGTATTATAATCTTAAGATTAGTGAAGAAGATACGGGTGTACATACTAACTGCCTGATTGTTTTAGAGCATTTTATTAAAGAGGAATTGTTAAAGAAGAAAATTATTCAATTATTAGAAAAGGCTAAAACTGAATTTCTTTATTTTACTATCCTAAAAAAGAATAAAGAAGAAACTCTTCCCTTAATGTTAAAACAGAGTGCAGATAAAAGAAAGAAATATACCTACTATTCTATAGAGAGAGAATTACCCAAAGAAACAGATCAATTAAACGAGGTCAAAATGTTCGTGAAAAGTGTGGTCGAACCCTATATTTCTATCCTAGAGAGGTTGAAACCATGACTTTTTTAATCCCGCAAAAAATGAGGAAGATTAAAGAATATGCTCTTTGAACCAATCATTGGGTATAAATCAACCTGGAGAATCCTAAGTTTATTACTGGAAACCCCGCGTAGGCTAGTCAGCAGGAGCGAATTGTTTAAGTTCACTAAGTTAGGTAATGCTCCCCTAAGCAGGGGACTGGAAAGATTAGTCCGGGCAAATATATTAACCCCTGAGAAAAAAGGTAAAAAAGAATTTTATTATGTTAATGAAAACAACGAATCTGCTCTTCTGCTGAAACAATTATGGGAAAAAGAACAGAAAAGCCTGCGAAACTTATCTTATCCTCTAAAAATTGTCTTATCAGAATTTCTGCGCTCTTTGAACGATTCTTGCTTAGGTTTAGAAAAGGTTATTTTGTTTGGTTCTCAAGCTAAAGGCACTGCTTCTGTGCATTCAGATATAGATTTAGCAGTAATTTTCAAAAGAGGGTTAGATCAAGAGATTTTGATAACTAAAATAATTAAAAAACTTGAAAAACAGTTTAAAGTACAAATACAAGTTCATTACTTTACTTCTGAAAGTTTTGCCGCCAAAAACAAGCTCACAGAGAAGATTAATCAGGAAGGAATTATCCTTACATCTTGATTTACTAACGGGGGGGGGGGTAACGCATGTTTAAAAGTAAGGACTTCTTTCTTGAAATAAATATAATTTGAAAGGTGTTTAAAGATGAAAAAACTATTAATTGTGTTGAGTTTATTGGTTTTAGCCTTGTTTTTAGTTAGTTGTGCGCCGAAAGAAGAAACCGGGGAAGAAGGAGCTTTGGCTGGTCAGGCGGTTAAGTTACTAAAAATAGAAAATTACGTTACTGAACAAGAATTGACTGAGAAAGTAAAACAAATAATTAGAGATGAAATTGAAGTAGCAGAAGTTAACGGTAATTATTATCCTAACAAAAACTGTGATCAAAAATGTTCCGAAATCGGAAAAAAATGTATTATTGCTCTTTGGGGGTATTCTGGTAGTACATCAAGTGCCAATTTTGATAAAGCAATTGTGAAAGCAAGTCACAGTTGTACGTGGGAAGTAGGAGATAATAACATACTATTTTGTGAATGTATCTAATTTTTTCTTTCTTCCACCACAACCTTTTTATCTTTAGTTGATTTAATTCTTTTCTTAAATGACCAAACTAATCCTTATCACCGGCACTCCCGGAACTGGTAAATCCACTCTGGCTAGATTCCTAGCTAAGAAACTAGGTTGGGAAAGATTAGATTTACACCATTATTACTCTCAAATCTCCACCAGGTACAATCCTAAAAAAAGATGTTGGGAAATTGATTTTAATAAATTAAGGACTTTTATGGTCAAAAAGCTGAAAGAAGCAAAGAAACCTCTGATCCTAGATAGCCACATCTCCCATCAATTGCCCAAAGAAATGGTTCATCTCTGCATCGTGCTTACTTCTTCAAACCTAAAAATACTGGAAAAAAGATTAAAGCAAAGAAAATATTCTAAACCAAAGATTAGAGAGAATTTAGATTCAGAAATCTTTCAGGTTTGTCTGAATGAAGCTAGAGAGAAAGGGCATAAATTAATGGGGATAGATATAGCCAAAGAGAACTCGCTCTTAAAACAATGGAAAAAAGTAAAGCCTGCTCTTTTAACCACTAAATCCAGCTAAATCTTTATAAACCTAATTCATTCTTAATAAAAACATGGCTACTATTAACGCCCAGGAAAAACTGCATTTAAAGAAATTAGTCCGAGAATTACATAGCCATAAGGCCCCCCATACTGAGTTTGTTTCCGTTTATATCCCCGCTGGCTACGAGATGACTAAGATTATCAATCATCTCGCCGAAGAGCAAGGTACTGCCTCTAATATTAAATCTGCTAATACTAGAAAAAACGTCCAATCTGCCCTGGAAAAGATGATCCAGCACTTGCGTACCGTAGGAAAAAATCCCCCTAATGGCCTAGCCATCTTCTCTGGCAACGTAGCTGCCTCTGAAGGCAAACAAGATTTACGGGTCTGGAGCATCGAGCCACCCCTGCCTTTAAACATCCGCATCTATCGCTGCGATAAGAATTTCGTTACTGATATTTTGGAAGAGATGCTCGCAGAAAAGACAGTTTATGGTTTAGTTGTATTTGACCGCAGGGACGCTACCTTAGCTTTATTACGGGGAAAAACTATTCTTCCTCTCCAAAAAACCCATTCGGAGGTTCCAGGAAAGACGAAAGCCGGCGGTCAAAGTTCTCAACGTTACGCCCGTATCCGCGAAGGCGCCTACAAAGACCATTTCAAGAAGATCGCTGAATATATGAAAGAACAGTTTTTACCTCTGGGCAATAATTTGAAAGGCATCATCATCGGCGGACCTGGAATTACGGTTAGCGATTTCTTAAACCAAGACGCTTTAACCGGCGATTTAAAGAAGAAAATTATCGGCACTAAAGACTTATCTTATACTGACGAGTTCGGATTGCAGGAATTATTGGATAAATCTGAAGACCTGCTCGCCCAAGAGGAAGTAGCCATAGAAAAGAAATCCATGCAGCAATTTTTTAAACAAATGCTTGATAATCCTGGTAAAGTAACTTACGGAGAGAAAGAAACTTTAAAAGCGATTGAGATGGCGGCGGTAAATGTCTTATTGCTTTCTGAAATTATTCCAGAAGATAAAATCTTCGAATGGGAAGAGAAAGCTAAAGCCCAGGGTGCAGAGGTAAAGATCATTTCTACCGAGACCAGGGAGGGAGTGCAGTTACGAGATTTAGGCGGAGTGGCAGCAATATTAAGGTTTGAGATTGGATAAAAAATGATTGATCCCAACACGGAAATATTTAAATGGGGCCCAATCCCTGCCAAATACTATTTTGTTTCTGAATATTTTGAAATATGTTCTCAAAGATTTGGAGAAGAATTTTCGGGTGAAAGATGGCCGGATACATTGGTTCTGTTTAAAGATGATAAAATTTTGTGGATTAATGAATTTCCTGCTTTGCGACAGGCAGGTAAAGAAGCTTTCTTCAAATACATGTCAGACCAAAAGGTAAGAGAGAATATTTACCTAAGATGGCTAAAGCGGATAGGAGAATTAAACCAATTCCAAGACCAACTCTTAAACAAAGACTTAACAAAGTTAAGCACTGAAGAATTAAAAAATGTCTGGTTCACCTTTTTTGAGAAAACAATTCATTTCTGGAACTTAACCATTCCTGCAGAGTTAGCTGGATATGGATCTGAAGAGATTCTAAAAGAAGAATTAAAGAAATATATCTCTAATGAAGATCAGCTCCGGTCTGCCCTGGAGATCCTGGCTGCACCCGAAAAATCTTCTTTTTATCAAGAAGAAGAAATTGAACTAGCCGAAACAAAAGATATACTTAACCATCAAAAGAAATACTTTTGGCTGCAAAATAGTTATGCTAGGACAAAAGTACTTTCAACCTCTTTTTTTAAAGAGAGGAAAGATAAACTTAAACCTGATCTTAGAGAAAGGACAAAAGAACGAATAAATCTTTTGATCCAAGAAAAAAAAGATTTAATCCAGGAACTAAAACTCCCCCCAAAAGTAATGGACCTGACTCAAACGGTTAGCGAAATAATCTCCTGGCAAGATGAACGGAAAAAACATATCTTCATCAATCTGCATTATAAAGACTTGCTCTTAAAAGAAATAGTCCGAAGATTTAAGTATAAACTTGATGACCTTCTCAATCTTTCTTACTCAGAAATCTGGAATTTAATTGAATTAAAGAAAATCTCACCCCCAAACCCCGAACGGAAAGAAGGATTTGGGATATTTATTAATCAGACTTTAACTAATCTCTCCCCAGAACAAGTGACTTCTTTATGGAATACTTACACCCAAGAAAAAATTTCCGAAAGAACAACCGAATTCACTGGGACAACTGCCAGCAAAGGTAAAAACAGCGTTATCCAAGGTAAAGTTTGTATTATTTTTGACCCATTTAAAAGCAAGAAATTCCAAAAAGGTGATATTCTTGTTGCCGCAATGACCAGCCCGGAATATGTATTCTTGATGGAAAAAGCTGCAGCAATCGTAACTGATGCCGGTGGCCTAACTTGTCATGCTGCTATTGTAAGTAGAGAATTTGGTCTGCCTTGCATTGTGGGTACAAAAATAGCCACACAAGTCCTTCACGACGGCGACCTGGTAGAAGTTGATGCTAACAAAGGGATAGTTAAGATTCTTAAAAAAGTATAATTTTATTATAGGTTATTTATTAGGTGACCATAAAAGTAAAGAAAAATGCCAAAAAGCTTATATATTAGTGGTCACCTAACTTATTCATGTTCATAGAAAAACGAAAAGAAGGAAAGAAGGTAAAATATTATTTTACCCGCTCCTTTCGTCAGGGACAAAAAGTTAGAAAAATCCGTAAATTCGCAGGATACGATTTAACTTCTAAAGAACTGGCTATAAAAGTAAAAGAATTTAAAATAAATTTTGATACAGAAGCTATATCTTGGGATTCTCCTAAAAAGATAATTTCCACTTATTCTCCGGCAGAGCTAATTAAAAAATATAATCTAAATCAACAAACTTGGGTTCAAAAAGGTTTACATGCAGTGCTCCACACTATTTTTGCCTCCTCAGAATTGTCTTTCAAGCCCACAGAATCATTTTTAGGAGAATCTTGTCAAATTATCGTTCATTACACTACAGACAATTACAATCACTGGTATTGGAATCATGAAGATTTAGTTCGTCTACGGGATAATTTTTTACATAAGTTAAGAAAAGAGCCAGAATTATTACAAAATATTCTTGTTCAATGGAGAAAGAGATTAAAAAAGTTTGATAAAATTATGGAAACAATTGATTCTATTGATTTAACACAAAAATCTGATAGTAAATCTTTACAATTATATTTTAATTTTTGGCAGAACTATTTAGAGGAATATGCTTTAGCGGTATGCCTCCAAGAATCGTTCTCATTATTATCTGAAGAATTTCTTAGGCCCCATTTTAAGAATATATTCGAAAAAGCCGGGCTTCTTCAATCATTCAATGAGGGCTATCAGATCCTTACCAGCCCGGTAAAAAAGTCGTTTATTACCCAAGAATATCTGGAACGGCTTGATCTCAAAGCAAATGACTTAAAAAAAATAAAAGCCCATGCTAAAAAATACCATTGGCTTTACAATAATTATGCTAAAACCACCAATTTAGATACAACTTTCTTTAAAAATAAGGTTTTAGATATTGGTAAGCTTAACAAACAAGAAGAAAAGAAAAGAATACAAAATGAGATCATAGAAATAAAAGAAAAGAAAAAAAGATTGGTTCGTAAGCTAAATTTAGATGATTATTCGAAGTTGCTGATCAAGATTACAGAAGTGTTCTCGTTTATGCAAGATGAAAGAAAAAAATATATGATGAAAGCAGTAGCATATCAAAACCATTTCCTCGACCATTTCTCAAAACAATGGGATATCGATAAACAGTTGTTAGAATATTCAGTAATCCATGAACTTCCTGAGATCATGTCTAAAAAATTTCCATTAGATGAGCTGCGAGAAAGGAAAAAACATTGCTTAGTCATATTCACAAAGAAAGGTTATGAAATAATTTCTGGAGAGAGAGCAAAACAAACCTATGAACTTGCCTTTAAAAATCCAGAGACCAATTCAGCTCAAATTAAGGGGGTTACTGCTTCAAAAGGTTATGCTACTGGCACTGTAAAAATTGTAAATAAAATTCATGATTTTGTTAATTTCAATGAAGGCAATGTTTTAGTTACAAGCATGACCCGACCAGACATGGTTATGCTAATGGATAAAGCAGTAGCTATAGTTACTGATGAAGGAGGAATAACCTGTCATGCAGCAATTATAAGTAGAGAAATGAAAATTCCTTGTATCATCGGAACTAAAATTGCCTCTACCTTACTAAAGAACGGTGATTTAATAGAAGTAGATGCTAATAAAGGCATAGTAAAGATTCTCAAACGGACCGGACTGAAGTTTAAGATTAAGTAGATTTATTCTGAAAATTAAGTTAAGTTACAAAGGGAAATACCAAAAATATTTTTGAAAGAAGGGAGTATCTTTCATAATATATGCCCCCAATGCTGTTAAAGCAAAACCAATCCAAATACGAACCCAACCATACAGAAAACCATTTACTATCAATAATAAACCCGCAAAAAATAAAAATGTACCTACTGGTTCTTTATAAGAATATTTTTTGGTTTTACTCATAATAACCCCTTTTTTAGGTAAACCTAACTAGTTAATCTTTTAATGCTAAACTTTAACCAGTATCTATTTTAACTTAAAGTTATAACCTGGATAATAGTAAACTTATTAAACTTTTGGTCAAAACGGATTAAGCATGTCCCTCATCCAAGAATCATTCCAAAGATTATTCCCAGAGAAAGAATTCACTTATCAAACCTACCTAGAATATAACCGCAGATTATCAAATTTCAATGCGAATATTAAACTAGCTCATAATCGCCTCTCTCTCCATCTCAACCTGCAATGGAAAGATATTGATGATGAGATTAAAATCGGCCTGATCCAAACTCTTTTATTAAAAATCTTCAAAAAAAGAGCCACCTCCACCAATATAGAATTATACCATAATTTCATTAAGAACATCCCCATACTTACTGAAAAGAACAAATCCGATCCAGTTCTCGACTCCTCTTTCACCAGAATAAACCAGAATTTCTTTGGTAACCTCATGGAAAAACCCAATCTGGAATGGGGCACAGATTCCAGACGTAAACTTGGCTCTTATAATTTCCATAACGATACCATTACTGTTTCCACTTTATTTCAAAAATCCAAACCAGAATTATTAGATTATTTGATGTACCATGAATTGCTTCACAAGCAGCATAAATTCAAGCATAAAAACGGAACCAGCTTTTTTCATACCCGAGATTTTAGAAGAGATGAAAATAATTATCCCCATAAACCCCAATTAGAGCAGGAAATTAGTGCTTTAATCCGTAAACGCAGGCCAGTGCCTAAAAGGGCCTCTTTTTGGAATTTTTTCAGATAGGAACGAAATTTAATTTCTTTTAATCATTAAAGCCAACGGAAACCTTTAAAAATAACCTCAATTTAAGCTTCTTTATGACCAAAAAGAGCTTTTTATCTTATAATGCTATGGACAAGATCCTGCGCGAGGCAGGTGCTTTACGGGTCTCTGATGAAGCCAAAGCTGCTTTAGCCGAAGTTCTGGAACAGAAAGCTTTAGAATTAGCTGCCGAAGCTAAGAAGTACGCAGAACATGCTGGAAGGAAAACCGTAACTGATAAAGACGTCCATTTAGCTAATAAATCTTGATTAAGACCGAGGTGGTTTTTTATGTATGAGAAAAAAATGGTTAGTGTAGGCGGTTTAAAGAAAGGTGATACGATTATAATTGATGAAGCGCCCTGTAAGGTTACAGATTTAGCTACTTCCCGTCCGGGAAAGCATGGACACGCTAAAGTTAATTTAATGGCCGTGGGTATGTTAGACGGAAAGAAAAGAAACTTGGTCATGCCCGGTCATGATCGGGTAGAAGCACCAATCATAGAAAAGAAATCTGCCCAGGTCTTATCCATTGTCGGGGATAAAGCTAATGTCATGGACACCGAAAGTTATGAAACTTTTGAGATGGACATCCCTGAAGAGTTAAAAACTGAAGTGAAAGAGGGTACCGAAGTGCTTTATTGGATTTTGATGGGAAGCAAAGTAATAAAACAGGTGAAATCATAATGACTAAATTTGAAGAGGCCCTGGCCAGAAAACAAAAAAATATTTTCGTTTGCCGTAGCTGTAAAGCTAAAATTCGTGCTCCTAGTCTAAAAGTAGCCCAGAAAAAGATCAGTTGCCGCAACTGCAGCTCCAAAACGCTTCGTCCTAAAAGGAAGAAGTAAACCGATTTAGAGGTCATAGATGTTTGAACTAATCTTAAATTATATTTTAAAATATAAAGTAATTATTTTATTTTATATTTTAATTATACTTTTTCTAGTTTGGAAAAGAAAAAGATTAGATTTTCAGGCTAAAATTATTATTCTTTACCGCACTAAGTTTGGTTTAAAATTCATCGAAAGATGCGTCCAGAAATTCCGCGAAGAGATTATTCTGTTAGGATACATCGGAGTTGGTGCAGGTTATATTGGCTTAATTTTCATTTCCTATCTGTTAATTAAAAATCTTTACGATTTGATAGTCTCTCCTGTAGCAGTTTCCGGAGTCTCTCTAGTTCTGCCCGGGATAAACGTTCCCGGATTAGGGGTGCTCCCTTTCTGGTACTGGATCATCGCCATTTTCGTTATTGCTATCATCCACGAATTTTCTCATGGAATTGTGGCTAAAGCGCATCAGGTAGAGGTTAAAAATACTGGATTTGTCTTTTTAGGCCCAATCATCGGAGCTTTTGTCGAGCCTAACGAAAAAAAGTTGAGAAAACAAAAAGATATCGTTCAATATTCAATTTTAGCTGCAGGAAGTTTTTCTAATATCCTTTTAGGAGTATTATTGCTTCTCTTCTTGCCCTATGTAGCTAACCCTTTAGCCCTCGCTCCTTATGAGAACCAAATTTCTGATCCAGTAGGATTTTCTTTCACTTTAATTGGTCAATCCCTTCCCGCAGCCCAGGCTGGCCTGAAAGACGGGATGATCATCCAAAAATTTAATGGCGAAACTATCGATTCATTTAATGATTTCACTTATCAGATGTTCCAGACCTCTCCGGGAGAAAAACTGCTCATCGGCACAGATCGGGGAGATTTTAAGGTTACTGCTGGAGAATATCCCGGAGAAGAGCTCAATCATGGTTATATCGGAATCCAGGGAATGAAAGACGAACGTAGACTAAAAGCTGGTTTTGAATTCTGGGGAAAGGTTTATTATTGGTTTAAAGGTTTTTTCAAATGGCTTTTCTTTTTAAGTCTGGGAATCGGAATGTTTAATTTATTGCCCTTGCCTCTAGTCGATGGAGGAAGGATGACCCAAGTTTATCTGCATAAGCGCCATGGCTCAAGTAAAGGTGAAAATTGGTACAGAAGAATCAGCGTCTTTTTCTTTTTAGTTCTTATTCTTAATTTAGTTTATCCTTTGTTGAAAGGATGGTTGGGAGTTTAAACTCATTGAACCTCAACTGAATTCTTTCTTTTTTTTCTGCGAATAATAATACCAAAAGATAAGAATATAGGTTATAGTTGTAATAATCGCAACGATATACTTAATAATCAAAGGGAGCTGATAAATTAAAATAGCATAAATCAGAGCAATAATATTAGCAATTAAAAAAATTACAAATAAAAGCAAGCTAACCCCACTAGTATCTTTCGATTTAATCGTTTTGATTATCTGGGGAATGACCATTATAGAAAATAAGAAAGTCGCTATCCAGCCCAGAATTTGAGCAATTTCCATCTTTTCACTCTACTCTCAATTAAGCACTATTTCTTTTCCAATTCAGAAGATTTGCTAAAGTATACCTCTTCTCCAAGAACAATGTTTTAGCCGGAAGATTTAATTTCCATTTTTCTACTACATAATCCAAAACTGTATTAAAAACAATATAAGAGCCAGCAATACCTAATCCGAACAAGATCCGTTCATAAGCCACAACTGGGATTAAGCTAACCCATTGACCTGCACTCATGGGTACAGTATAAATCCAAATTGCTCCCCCTACTGCATGGGCTGTAAATGTCGCTCCAAAACTGCGAAATAATAGTTTGCCGGGAACTTTTTCCGGAAGTAATACCGCTAAAACTGGAATCAGCCAGTATAAAGAAAAGAACCAGACCTCTCTGCCGATAGGATGAGCAATAAACAAAATCATACAAATTATGGGAACAATCACCCCCACATACTTTTTCTTGCTGCCGAAATACCAGACGGCCAGTAACATGGGCAGGAATCTTAAAACGCTGATCAAACTCCATTCTTTACCCATAACCATAAAATCCGTGATCTGGGCCAAAGCAACTGAAATCATCCCAAATATTGGACCTAGGAAAGCTCCTGCAGTCGGCCCGAAGAATTGGTATAGAGTAAAGAACTGGTTTTCCGCTCCAATTAAAGAAGAAAAGTTTATTCTATTAGCCATAAAGACTAAAACAAAAAAGATAGCTAAGAAAACGATTCTTTTGGGAGTAAACCAATTTTTCCAATCCATTTTCATCAATTTGAGTACAATAAAGAATTCATTTATAATAATTACGAATTTTAGATTTATATTTTAACACATCCCCGGCTAAATACAACGACCCCGCAATCAAGACTAAATCTTCTTTCTCCGCTAATTTCAAAGCTTCCTGAACCGCTTCCCAGCTTTTTTTGATGATTTTAACTTTATTATTGCTTTCGTTAATAGTGGCTGGATGAGATTTAAGCGTTTCCTCAGCCAAGATCTCGACAGGGGTAGGCTTAAAATTCCCTTCCGTAACCATTACTTGTTCTGCCAAAGGCACAATCAGAGGAAGCATCTCTTCCCACTTCTTATCTTTAGCCACTCCTAGAACTAAAATTATCTTTTTAGGATCATCTTTATTAAGTATATTTTTATCTAAAAAACTTTTCAAAGTATTAAATCCCTGCGGATTATGCGATCCATCCACTATCACTAACGGATCTTTCCTGATAATCTCCAACCTTCCCGACCAGACTGCTTTTTTTAATCCTAATTTGATTTTATCCAGAGGAATACCTAATTGAGATGCAATTAAGACCGCTAAACTAGCATTTCTAAGCTGATAATCTCCCAACAATTTAATCCTAAAAGTTTCACTAATGATCCCGCTCATCCGAAAAGTTTGGCTTTTTAAATTAGATTTAATTTTCTCTATTTTCAGAACCTCATCTAAAACTAATAAAGAAGTTTTTCTTTCTCTACAGATTTCTTGGAACAGAGTTATGATTTCAGGATCAGTTTCCGCAGTAATTACTAACTTGCCCTCTTTAATAATCCCTGCTTTTTCTTTAGCGATCAACTCTTTAGTCTCTCCTAAATTTCCGGTATGGTCTAGATCTATGCTAGTAATGATACTTACCTCTGGAAGAAGCACATTCGTGGCATCCAATCTACCCCCCATACCCACTTCTACAACGGCATAATCAACTTTCTCCTGAGCGAAATAAAGAAAAGCCAGAGCCGTAGTAAACTCAAAGAAAGTAGTAGAGATTTGATTATTCTCCACTTTCTCTTTAATTACGGTAGTTAATTCCCCTAATTTTTGGTTAGAAATATTTTTACCATTAATCTTTATCCGCTCATTAAACCGGACTAAATGCGGGCTGGTGTTTAATCCCACTTTAAATCCTGCTTGCTCCAAAATGCTGGCTAAAAAAGCGCAGGTGCTTCCCTTACCATTAGTTCCAGCTACATGCACAGACTTAAACTTATCTTGGGGGTTGTCCAGAGCTTTAACCAGCTTTTCCATCTCCTCTAACCTTAACTTTACTCCAAATTGGTTCAATCCATACAAATAGTCAAGTATTTTCTGCATTATAACTATCCCCAGAACACAACTTTTTTAAAGATTATGTATTATTACATTTTTAGGAGATAGTATAGGGGTGGTTATCTTGAGAGAAGCAGAAAATCTGATTAGAACTAACACTTTTGGCCCCACTTTAGAACCGAGAGAATTTACTCCGGATGAACAGATAGTATTAAAACATTTTTTCACTAATCTAGATAAAAACATCTATGCCGCCACAGACGCTTTACCCAATTCTCTTTGGGCCTTATTAGAAGGTGGATATAGTAGAAGCCAGCTTTCCATGCGCCTGCGTTTTTTAGAAATTTTTACTGAGATGGAAGAAGAGTTTAAGCAAAAGAAATTGCCTAAAGAAGATTTAGTTACCCTTAAAGAGATGGCTCAGCAGATCAGAAGCGGCGCCAGCCTGAACCTTACTTTTTTCTTGGGCAAAGCTGAACAGTTTATGCGCAAATGGGCCGTACAATATGGCCACGATTCTTTGAAAGATTCAGATCTAGTCAGATTTGCCATAGAAAACGTCACCCAAACCGCAGTAAATCCTATTGAAGAAGCCCGTTTAGGCGCTTATCAGGAAAAGTCCACTCGCTACGTAGAATTTTCCCGAAATTCGTTGATCGTTCCCACCGATTTAGAAGAATTTTCTACAGAAATCAGGGAGTGGAACAATTTATTGATGACCAATTACGAACAAGCAAAAGAGATAGTTAGCGCTTTTATTAAAAAAAGATTAGATCGAAACGAATTCAAGACCGAAGCTGCTTTTGAAAGGACAGTTAATGCCAAAACTTTTGATTTAATCCGTTATTTTTTGCCTGCTACCATGCTCACTTCTTTGGGAGTAGTCTGGCCCACCCGAGAAGCAGAGCGGCATATTTCCTATTTACTCAGCGATGAAAGAGAAGAAATCCGAACTATAGGTAAAGCTTTATTAGAAGAGGGCAAAAAAGTATCTCCTGGATTATTAAGCCACGTAGCGGTTAATGAATATCAAATTAAAAGAAAAGCTGCTATTATAGAAATAAGCCAGAATTTAACCTTGCCCATCCCCCCGGCTAATGCCGGAAGAAATCTGGAGGCAGTAAAATTGATTGATCTTACTCCAGAAATAGAAGAACGAATTGCTGCCACCATTTTATTTGAAAATACTCCCGGAGGAAACAGTTTTATTGATTTCTTAGATCTCTGTAAAAAAAATTCAGATTTAGTTCCAGAAATTTTTGAAAACTTTTTAGCCAGCCGGGGAAAATTCGATCCTTTCCCCAACTGCACTGAAACCGGAACTCTTACCTTCGAATTAACTTTAGATTATGGTGCCTATCGTGACCTTAAACGTCATCGTCGAAACCTTTTTTTAAGAGCGCCAATAACTGCTAAGATTGGCTTTGAATATCCCCAATTTGTTGAGAATGAACCGGAATTAGCTGAAATCAAACAGAGAATACGACATTGTGCAGAAAAAACCACCATCTTACATTGTCAGATTAAAAAAAAGTCTCCTCGATTAGCAGAATATATAATCATGTTTGCTCATAAGCAGAGAATATTATGGCAGATGGATCCGCGGCAATTTGTTTACATCATCGAATTAAGGACCGCTCCTGCCGGCCATCATTCTTATCGTACCATCTGCCAGCAGATGTTTAAGCTGATTGAGCCCCACCTACCTTTGCTCAGCAAATATATTCGGGTAGACTTAAGTTCTGGTGAAGAAGGCAGGAAAAAGCAGGAAGAAAAAACTGTCGAGAAATTGCAGGCTTTAGGTGCGGATGCACAGAAATTGTATTAATCAAAAACTGTTCCCAAAATTACAAAAACAACCAAATGATCAACCTTATCGCTGCCATTGCCAAAAATGGAGTAATTGGAAATAATCATAAAATGCCCTGGAACCTTCCCGAAGAATTTAACTTATTTCAGAAAATTACCCAAGATGCAGTCATCATCATGGGCAGAAAGACTTATGCTGCTATTGGCCGAGGCATGTTCAATCGAAAGAATATTGTTCTAAGCAAAACAAAAACTACTTTGCCCGGAGTAGAAGTCTGCAAAAGCATAGCTGAGAGCATCGCCAAAGCTGAATCTTATGGCCAAAACATTTTTGTCATCGGGGGCTCAGAGATTTATCAACAGTTCTTTCCTTTTGCAGATAAGCTCTACCTCTCTCACCTAAAAAAAGAGTATGCTGGTGACACTTATTTCCCTAAATTTAATAAAGAGCAATGGAAGATTGAGAGTAAAAAAGATTATCCTGAATTTAAACTGATTATTTATCAAAGAAAAACAAAAAAACCAAAATGTTAAACCAAACTGATCCAGACGTTTATCGAGCAATCCAGCAGGAAATTCAGCGCCAGAAAGAGCAACTACAACTAATTCCTTCTGAAAATTACGCTAGTTTAGCGGTATTAGAAGCCTGCGGTTCAGTTTTAAATAATAAATACAGTGAAGGCTATCCCGGAAAAAGATATTATCAGGGCAATGAATTTGTTGATCAGATAGAAAATTTAGCCATAGAACGAGCCAAGAGATTGTTTGGAGCAGAACATGCTAATGTTCAATCTTATTCTGGCAGCCCGGCCAACATGGCTGTTTATCATGCCTTGCTCAAACCCGGAGATAAGATTTTAGGGATGCGTTTAGACATGGGCGGACATCTCACTCACGGCCATACTGTAAACTTTTCTTCCAAGTATTTTACCTCCGTGCAGTATCCAGTAGATAAAGAAACGGAATTATTAGATCTAGACGCAATCAGAAAACTTGCTCTAAAAGAAAAACCCAAAATTATTGTTTCCGGAGCTACTGCCTATCCCCGGCAATTCGATTTTAAAGCTTTTCATCAGATCGCTGAAGAAGTGGGAGCCTACTCTCTAGCCGATATTTCTCATATTGCTGGCTTGATCGCAGGTCAAGCTCATCCCAGCCCCTTTCCTTTTACTGATGTGGTCATGACCACTACCCACAAAACTTTGCGCGGTCCAAGAAGTGCCATCATCCTCTGCAAAAAAGAAGATCGATTAGCAAATATTTCCGGATTAGAAGAAAAAGAAGTAAAAAAAGCTCGGGATTTAGCTTCGAAAATAGATCGGGCCGTCTTCCCCGGATTGCAGGGCGGACCTCACCAACATATCATCGCGGGAAAAGCAGTCTGTTTTCAGGAAGCTTTGCATCCAGAATTCAAAGATTATACCCATCAGATTGTTAAAAACGCTAAGGCTCTGGCAGAAACTTTAATGACTCATGGTATTAAATTAGTAACTAATGGTACTGATAATCATCTAATTTTAATCGACCTGCGCAATTTAGGAATAGGTCTAGGCAAACCCACCGCTATAGCTTTAGAAGAAGCGGGCATCTGCACTAATTGTAACACTGTTCCTTACGATCCCTCTACTCCTTTCAAACCCAGTGGAATACGTATCGGCACTCCTGCTTTAACCACCAGAGGGATGAAAGAATCTGAGATGAGATTGGTGGGAGAATGGATCAGTAAAGTGATTAAAGATAGAGAAAATAAAGAATTAAGATTTAAGATCAAAGAAGAAGTTAAAGAATTATGTAAACAGTTTCCAGTCTATCCCTCCCTTTAAAACTGTTTAAAGTTGATTACTTCTCTTTAAATAACTCTTAACCCGATTATCCCCCTTCGGCTGAGCTGATTCTCCCAATTCGTAATAAACTTTTTCCACCGAACTGCCCCAGGAATAATCTCCTTTTTCTTCTTTGACTTCATTTATTTTAATCTCTTTAGTAATAATTCCCTTGCGCAGATGGTAATAGATAGAGCGCTGGGTCACCAGAGGAAAAATCTCTTTATAAATCTTGCAGATTTGGTAGCCATAACCTTGCTCTAAAAAATAAAGGATCTCTACAATATTCTCTCTGATGGGGCTTCTTAAAGGCCGGCCTTTTTTAAGCATATATTTCCAATAAAAATCAAGATATTTATACCTTTCCCTAGAAAATCTTATATATCAATTAACCCCTTCAGTCTGATAAAAAATGAAAGCCTTTGTTTTAATTTCTTTGAAGGAGGGAAGTGAACAGAAATTGCTGAAAGAGCTAAGATCTTATCCGGAAGTTAGGAACGCCTATATCTTGTTTGGAGAATGGGATTTAATAATAGAAGTAGAACTATCCGGAGCAGAAGAGTTAGGCTTGTTCGTGATGGAAAAAGTCCGCTCTCGGGAAGACGTAAAATTGACCAGCAGTCTGATTGTTGCCGGTAGATGAAAGACCAATACAAAATCAAGAAGATTGCTGAGGGCAGGATTAGAACTCTTTTTCAGCAGGCAGAAGAAGTTTTCTCTAGTGATAAGTCTCTGGCAGATCGTTATGTTACCCTCGCCAGAAAAATTGCCATGAAAACTAAAGTCCGAATACCTCCTGAGCTGAAAAGCAAGTTCTGTAAGCATTGTTATAAATTCTTAAAGTCGGGGATTAACTCTCGGATTAGGACCAGAGCTGGAAAAGTAATCATCTCCTGTCTGGAATGCAAGAAATTCAAGAGGATTATGTTGAAGTAGGATCAGAATAATCTACTTAAAATTCTACTACCACTCTTTTATTAACCAAATCCACCTTCTTGATCTTTTTTAATTTCTTTAATTCCATCTCAATCTCTTTCCATTCCCTGCCCAACTTCCGCTGCTCTCGGACAAAATCAAGCAGTTTCTGCAAAGCAGAATAATTTTCATAGATAACTTCCCCTTTCCTCTGGTTTAAACTGATCTTTTCTTCTTGTTCCCCCATCGCTTCTGTCTGGGTAATAATCATCCTTTCTAAAGATTTTATCTTTTGTTCGTAGGGAGAAACTATCTTGAACGGATTCAAGGTGTCCACTGCTTCATTATAGGTATTGGTTTTCTTCAGTTCTTTCCGATTCGCTAAAGGAAAAGGGGTAATCTGTTCCTCATAAAGGTACCCCGCTGGTTTTTTAACTAGTTCTAGCAATTGTTTAATGGTTTTAATCACTAATTTAACCTCTTTTTCAGTTATATCTCTAGGCAGCTTATTTTTATCTACCTCTGCTAAAGCACAAACTTCTTCGGCATATAATCCTCCCAGCCCTAAATCTGTAGCTAAAGAGGTAGCTAAATTCTTTTTTTCGCTTTTCTGGAGCAGATTAATCAATTCTTTCTCAGAAATGCTTTTCCAGTCAGCTCCTACTTCTGGAAAGACATACTTACCTCTTATCTTTATCACCCTATTTTTCCATTCCCTCTGCACTAAAGCTGCGATAATATTGTTCTGCTCATCAGTTAAGATCAAATTACCTGTAGAGAATAATTCCACGATTAGGTAATACTTCTCTTTTTTCTCCAATTCAAAAATTACAATTCTCTCTGACCCTTTTTGCTCGATTTTCTTAATCTGAACATTATCCAGATACTTGCGCAGCTGCATGCAGAAACTGGATGGTTTTAATGGTACGTCTTTTTTCTCGGTTAAACACAAATACTTTCCCGGAACAACCTTTAAGAGAACTTTACCTTGGGCAGACAGATGCAATTGAAAAATGAATTCATTTTCCTGGTGATAGGTCTGAGTAATCTTGCTTTTTACTAAGAATTGCAGCTCATTGACGATGGCAGTAAGTTCAAGAGAGGATAATGATTTTTTGGGCATTATAATTTAAAGTATAGATGTCTTTATAAATTTAAAGTTATTTTGTACTCTAAATGGGAAAAGTTAGGAAATTTATTTTGGAAGAGATTATAGATCCATTGATAGTCAAGTATTTGTTAAGCCGAAGAAACAGTGAACCTTGGAATAATGCTTTTGACGAAGGGGAAGTGATTGAAGCATTAGAACATTATCGTACTCCACGTCAACATCAATATGCACAACAAGTAATGGTAAAAGGGGAGGAACTTTTTGGAGAATTGTGCGGAAAGATCAGAGCTAAACACCCCGAGGATGGAGTTGCGGTAATTGACACTATCACTAAAGAATGGAAATATGCCCCTTGTATTGCTGATGCGGAAGAAGTAGCAGCAGGAATGAAAAACCTCGGGGCTGTGTACTTTCGTCCGTGTTATAATACTTAGAATTGCCCGGGTTAAGATTCATTTATATCATTTTATTAAAAATGGAGCGCTCGGAGGGACTCGAACCCCCGAATCATCGCTGTCTTCTTTTCATCGCTTCTATCAGAAGCTCATCCTAGCGGATCTGCAGGCGATTGCCTTAGCCGCTTGGCTACGAGCGCAGATTCTAATAAGTTCAAACCTTTATTTATATAATTTTCTAGTAGAAAACCAATTTCACTTCCGATACAACTTTCGGTAATCCTTCTTGGTAAGATCATACAAAACCTCATCCAAGAACTTTCCGCCGATATAATTATATTCCCGCCTAACCCCGATCTTGCGGAAACCAGCCCTTTCCAGCACTTTTAAAGAAGGTATATTTTTAACCGTGGCAGTAGCATATAAACTATTCAACTTTAATTTCTTAAAAGCAAAATCCAAGAGCAGCCTGATGGTCTCATGGCTATAACCCTTGCCTTTCTCAGCTTTATCTCCAATCAAAAAGAAGATCTCTCCCCTTTTATCCAAGAAATCTAATTCATCAATCCCAGCCTGGCCAATGGGTTTGCCATTAGATTTCAGACAGACCATCAACCATTGCTCCTCTTTAGGATTATTCTCTTTTATTTCTTTTTTAATGTCCCTCGGATAATAGGTATAACCTCGCACTACCGTACTCATATATTTTCTGGTTTCTGGATCATTATACCAATTAGAAACTAATTTAGCATCCTCTAACTTCATCGGACGCAGATACACCCTTAATTTTACCATTAGAAATAGTATTTTCTATTTGTATAAATATCTTTCTAAACCGTTCAATTCCACCTTCTGACTAAAATCAGGCCCCCCAACCCGTCGTAACCTTTATTAATCCTAAAAATTTAACTCCTCCTAATGAAAAAACCCTACTTAAAGAAATACGGGGAAGTAGCCCATTTCCAAATTTTTATTGTCAGCGGAAAGTATATCCGCAGCTATATCGATGAAGAATTCACTAATTTCGGCCAGCATTATCGCTTTAAGTTCATTCCTAAAAACGAATTCTGGATAGATAAAGAATATCATCATGGAAATGAGATCCATTATTTCATAGATCATCTCTTGGTTGAAAATCAGCTCATGACCAAAGGTAAAACCTATGATCAAGCCATTACCCAGGCAGACCGGGTAGAAAGTAAAGAGCGTAAGAAATCCCAGCTTCTGCAAAAATATGGGAATGACTTAATGCCCCACCTCCATGAAAAACTATTCCAAAAATACAGCGGCAAACTCAAAGTCTGGCTAGTCAATGGAGAATTAGTTAGAGATAAATTTTTTATTGATTTTACTGAAGGGGGTCATGATTTAGTTTATCATTTTGTGCCTAAAAATGAGGTTTGGATTGATAGCGACTTAAATCCTCGAGAGATGAAATTTGTGCTTTTGCATGAATTACACGAACGTAATTTAATGGCTAAAGAGCTTAAAAGCAGCATAGTTCCCTCCCCAAAACTTTACCAGATCTATTCCCGAGCGCACCAATCTGCTAGTGATCTAGAATATTTCTATCGCCACCATCCCCAAGGGATTGAGCAGAAGATTAGAGAAGAGATTAAGCTGAGTAAGTAAAAAAACGGACCCGAGGGGACTTTCAGTCAAGCAATTTTATAGAAACTTGCCTGCATTTGAACCCCCGATCTACAGCTCTCCTTGCCTTTTCAAGCATAGAAGGCTGTCGCCTTTTCTGGCCGATTAAAGTATCCAGGCTAGGCTACGGGTCCTTCCCTTCCTGAATTAGAAGATAACTTTTAAATATTTCGCCCCAGATGAAGAGATTAAAATGTTTCAGGGAGAAGTTATTTCTTATGAAGAAAGGATAGTTATAGCTAAAGGATTAAATCCCGAAAATAAGATTAATCTAAATAAGCTAAAATCATATTTATTCAAAGAAGATTATCAGAACTTAAAACTACTAAACGCAATCAAAATTCCCTTCGAGAAGAAAGAATTAACTTTACTTTATCCTGGATGCGGAGCAGATATTCTCTTTCCTTTAATTTACCTGGAAAAATTATTTTCCAAAGTAACCCAAGCCAATCTTATCTTTGTAGATCTTGAAGATAATTTAGGTATAATCAAGACTATTCTGGATGAAATTGGAATCTGTTTTGAAGAAAAAGAGAATGAAATCAGTTTTTATTGGGAAAAAAAAATAATTTATCTCAGATTCATTACTCAAAACATAGAAACCTATCTCCCTCATTCAAAATCCATCGACCTCTACTTTGAACGTGCTTTCCGGATTATGAGAGAAAGAATTACTGAATATGAACCTAAAATAATTAACTTGCTCTCTCCTAGCGGAATTCTTATCAGCGATGCTGGATTCGAAGGCGCTAATTTACAGAAAATAGAAGTTTCTCTAGAATTAAGCGCTTATCGAGAGATGATTATAGGAATAAAACCATCTTAATCCAGGAAATCCTGCTTCTTAATTTTTTCAGGTAAATATTTCTCAGAAATAAACGAAATTCCTTTAGAACTTAAGGCCTGAATTTCTACCTTGGAATTAAACTCTTTCATCATCTTAAATTGGCGCTGCCAGTCTTTGTTTTTGACAAACCATTCATAGGCTTGCATCTGCTTCATTCGAGAAATATCCTGATCAGTTAATTTGATGAAATGTCTTTTTAGATCATAATTAACAATATCATCACAAGTAATTCCTAAGAATTTAACCGTAGGAATGGCCATCTCTTCTGCCATATGCGCTAAACTGATCGATCCATATTTAATTACTGAATAAATATACCATCCCCAGGGATCTCCATCAGTTAAAATATAAATGGGCAATTTATGTTCTGTACTCAACCTCTGCAATAATCTCCTGATCCCCCTGGTCGTCTGCCCTTGGGAAGACATGATGATACAATTCTGCTTGTTCCAGAACCTATCTTCATGCAATCTCTCCCAGACTGCTGCCTTTTCCATGTAAACCACATACTTAGCCTCAACTTTCTTGAACTTGATCTCTTCCACATTACTAGGAATGCTCCATCCTCCAGAACCAAGCTTAGACCAATCAATAGTATCTCCCGAATCTTCAATTACAACTTTACCGGCCACGCTACCCATCTTGTTAGCGTTAACATGCAAGTTTTCTCTAGAGAAATCAGTGATTAATTCTAAATCCTCGATGACTTTATCCGTCTCTTTTTGATCATCTACAATATTGATTTTAGTATTGGGAATGGTCCTTTTAGCCATATAAAAAACGTCCCTTAAGCTGGCGTGTTTACCCACATTTAACAAACTTTTACAGATCGCTGCTACCTCAATAGTCTGCAGGAATTTTTTAGCATGAGCTACATTAAAGAAAAATCTCTGGGCAGTTTTATCTCCTAAACCTAAAGTCTTAGATTCTTGATCATAAATAACATTGCTTAATCCTCGCACCGATAATTCAATCTTCGGATTCTTACCTTTATTAATATCTTTGACAATCTCCTGGCCTAGATTTAACAATTCTGATTCTGGTGTTTTTTTAGTCTTAGATTTAATTTGATCAGACTTAATCGTCTCATTGATTGTTTTCTGCTCACCTTTAGCCATCTTTAATCCTCATCTTCCTCTTTCTTTGCCAATTTAGTTTCTTCCTCTACTTCTCCCTTGAGGGTTTCCATCTGATGGATAGCTTGTTGGATATCTTCTTTTTTGATCATCTCTTTAAGCTTTTTGATTAAAGCTTCCTTTGACTCGCCGGTAAGTTTAGCTAAACTTTCAGCTACTTCCGGAATATAATTATCAAACAAGTTGGCCCGTTCCAATTGATTTTGAACTCGAACTTTTTTATGTACATAAGATTGTAATTTTCTCCCCACTTCCTGTAAAGCTAATTTTATCTCTTTGATAATTTCAGGATAATGTGCTAGAGCCTCTTTAGATTCCGAAGTAAAAGGCACCCAGACTGAAGCTATATGCATTAAAACTGTGAGTGGTCCGCTGGGAATCGAGCCTGCACTTTGCTGTATCCCGTAAGGTTTCCAATTTGTAGAGATTACTGATTTGGTGAAAGCGCAGGAGCCTTGCTGATAAAGTAAAGGCACTCTATTTGCAAATCTCAATAAATTAATCTGTTCATCTTTGGGCTGATCTCCGCCATAAGCTATTCCAATTTCAACTAGAAAAGGATTCCCGCGATAAACAAATGCTGGCCGGCTGATTGCACAATAAAATTCTGCATTGATCTCTTTTTTCAGGCTTTTCTCTAATAATTCTGCCCCGATTGGGCTTAAACAATCCGTTGGCGGAGAGATGATCTTAGTTTTTTGAATTCCGTTAAAGAGCTGTTCCGCCATCTCTCGAGTAAACGCTTTTGGTTTGGTATTAGGAAGCAAGGCAGAATTTTCACAAATTTCTTTAGCTGTTCCCGGACCTACCCGACTAAATTCTGTAGTTAAAAAAGCTTGTAAAGTTCTGGATTCAGTATTCTCCATCATCTTGATTAATCTTCCCAATTCCACACCGTAAGGATGGGGCTGAATTTCTTTAGGTTCCGGAGGAAGCTGGCTAGCTGCCCGGGAATAAATCACCTGCTGGGCTTCCGGATTGGTATAAATGATAGTAGCATGGGGATTGATGATAGCGGTTTCTTTTAGATATTCATCTACCGATTGACGTCCTTTCATATACGAACCTTCTAAATCAACTTCGATTTTAGTGCCATGTTCTTTTCCTTCCCAGTTAACTTCTTCTTCGTCAATTACATCTGGATTATTGGTTTGAGTATTGATTTTTAATTTGAATGAATTAGCTTTTTTGTTCGAAGCTATTTTTGACCAGACCGTGGCCGGCTTTCCGGTAGTTAATTGCCCGTAAAGAACCGTAGCAGAAATTCCTATGCCTTGCTGCCCGCGACTTTGGGATAATTTATGAAATTTCGAGCCGTAAAGTAATTTAGCAAAGATTTTTGGTACTTGAGCTTTAACAATTCCCGGCCCATTATCTTCCACCACCATTCTAAATCTGGTTTCAGATAATTGTACTAATTCCACACTAATTTCAGGCAGAATTCTCGCCTCTTCGCAAGCATCTAAAGCATTATCCACTGCCTCTTTTACTCCAGTAAGCAAGGCTTTTCTAGGATTATCAAAACCTAAGAGATGCCGATTTTTCTCGAAAAATTCAGCGATAGAAATATCTCTTTGTTTCTTGGCTAGTTCTTCTGCACTTTTCTGAATCTCTTTGTTCTGTTCTGCCATACCTAACCTCAGAAAAAAAGAAATCGTTTATAAGGGTTGCGGTGAGAGTAACCACAATTAAGAATAAAACTTTATCTGTCTATCCAAACAGAATCTCTTTCTTTTTCCGTTCCAAGAAGCGATAAACCGTCTTATGCATCGCCCCGTCAATGAGCATGCCGATTGCCTGGCGAGCTAAGCTCGCCCCGGTAATCTCTCCGATAATTCCTACGGTTTTTCCATAGATGGAAAGATGGGTATCAGTTAAATGCTCAATTTCTCGCCTGGCCTTACCCTGCTCTCCGATGATTCTGCCTTTCATTCTCAAGAGATTATTCTTGCTTTTTCCGGCTATATCTTTTAATTCCACCAATTCAAAGGCATAATCTGGTTTAAGTAAAAGTAAAGCTACATCTGGATTGAACCCCCGGCCAATAGCTTTAACTATTTCCTGGGCGGTGAACACATTTAATCCATCAGTGCTGCTAACAATTACATCTCCATCTAGAGAAATATCTAGCTTGCAGCCAGTTTGCTCCTCCACTTGTTTTTTTACTTCCCCTTTAGTACCGATAAGTATAGCTACTCGCTCTTCCGGTATTTTTAGTTCCGAGGAAAATTCATCAATCATAGACTCTTCAACCAGTTATTTTTTTATAAACTTTCTCTTCCTCAATTTTCAATCCAAGTTTTTTAAAGAAATGGACCAGATTCCTAACATCCCGTTCTAACAACTCTTCAGAATTGGGAGTTCTGACTACCGTGGCTTGGGAAAAATCAATTAAAACCGGTTTTCCATTAAAATTAAGAATATTAAAGGGGGAAAGATCTCCATGAATTAAATCCGCTTTATACAATTTTCTCACTTCCATTATAAGCAGATCAAAAAATTCTGCTGGATTCTCTGGAAGAGCATCTTTTAGCTGAGGTGCAGGCTCATCTTTACCAATAAATTCCTCGATTAAGATATTAAACTTCCAGCCTAGAGGTTTGGGCGCTCTAACCTTATTTTCTTCCGCAGTTAAAAGGTTTTTATATTCTCTCTGGGTCCAGGCAAAGATAATCTCTCTACGCTGATTTTTTAGATAGATGTAACGCGGATCTTTACGGATATAATCATACATTCTCTTGAAATCGCAGTTCTGCACCCGGTATATTTTCACGATAATCTTCTGGCTGCCCCTTTTCGCTAAGAAAACATTGCTTTCTTTTCCCACAAAGAGCGGACTAACTAATTCATCAAACATCCCCTTACTTTGTAGAAGAAAGAGATTACGATTAGTAAAAGCGTCAAATACTCCTCTGGCTGTTTTGAAACGTTCTTGGTAAGTTAAGGTGACCATTAGTATGGAGAATAAGACTAAAGATTTTATAAGGGTTTTGGTTCAATATTAGATTAACTACTTTGGAGTAATATTCTTAAACAAAATTTATAAACTAAAACCAATCAAAGATAAATAGAATGCAAACCGTCCTCTCTAATCTACGTGTTCGGGGAAATCGTCTGGAATTAACCTTACGGGATCTAGGCAGTTTTAGGGTAGATGATTATCTGCATACTTTTCCTTTAAAGCGAGTTCATTCAGAGGAATATGATCAGGTTAAATTAGATCTGCAAAGCAGGATTAGCTTAAACTCTTTTTCTTGGAAAGAACAACATTCTTTTTTAGATTTGATTCAAGTAGACGCACCGCCCCAGATTGCTCTTTCTCATTGTTACACTCTAGAACAAATACGTCGACATTTACTAAATCATCCGGAAAATGTAGAATATTTCACTTGGATCGAACGTATGTTTGATTATCTTAAAGATAACCCCCCGCCCGATAAAACCCCCTATACTTTAGAAAAAGTTAGATCTCATTTGCTAGCCCATCCAAAAGTTCAGCCCCGACATCATTCCATTATTAATCATATTATTTCCGCAGCAGAAGATTGCTGGCCAGCTTTAGCAGAACTAAATCCGGATCAAAATAAAAAAGATAAAAGTCCTAAAATTAAAGTTCCCTCTCCACTCCCCGAAAGTTTTCATCGTGGGAATTATACCGCTTTAGCCCGCTGGAGAATTGCTCCCCAGGGAAGTATAGTAGAAATCGAAGATTCTTTAGCAGAAGAAATTCGTAGTGGAAAAAAAGAGCTTTCTTTAGAAGGACGATTAAGATATGAACGCGCTCGCACTACCCCCGAAATTCTGGGAGAAAAAGTAGTTTTCCTGGACACCGAAGTTCCTTTGTACGATACTGCTGAAGAAGAACTAAGCTGGGCTGGAATGATTTTCCATCAATCAGGAACTGCTTCTCGGGGCAGTTTGTATACTCTTTATCCAGTTATTTCCCAACCCTCTTTCTCAGCTCAACAGGTTTCCACTGAAGGAGAATTAGCTGCAAAAATAAGTAATGAAATAAAAAATTCCCAAACCACCCTTTTCGTAGCTTACAATGTTCCTTTTGATGCTTTACATTTACGAGAGATTGGTAATTTCACTCTCGGTGAAGATGAGGAAGAGCCAAAAGTTCTTTCTAGCTTAAAATTTTTCGAACGGATCGGAATTAAAGGCCTGGACATTTTAGATTTATACCGCTGGGCTCGCACCCAGTTCCGCTATCTTCCCAATCAGAAATTAGTCACTGTAGCCAGAAAAGTTTTAGGAGAAAATGCTTTTAGTAAACAGATTAATTATCAACAACAGGCAGAACTTGAAAGAATCTGTAGAAGAGATTCAAGATACATCCCCTCTCCAGAAGTAGCGGTCATGCTTGCAGATAGGCCAGCTCCCGAGATTATCGCTGCTTACCTGCGAGAAGATATTAAAGTTTTGGAAAAGATCTGGGAAAGTGATTTTTTCACTCACGGAGCTGAAGATCTATCTTTCCTCTCCCAATTATTCAAGATAGACTTTTTCCTGCTGGCTCATAATCCTAATCGCATCCAGGATTATTTAGAACGAAAATTTTTTGAGAAAGTAGGCACTTTTTATTCCGCAGCTTTTCCCCCCTTCAAAGCCATTACTGAATATGAACAGCGGGTAAAAGATAAGTTAGAAAGAATCGTCCAAAAAAATTTCCCAGCTAAAGCCGAAGGTAGAATAGAACAAATTATCCAAGTATTTCTACCTTTAGGAAAAGCTTTCCGAGAAGATCTCGCTCCCCTCTTGCCAGAGGCAGAAGAATTCCATCGCTATCTTGATTCTCATCGAGCTGACCCCCAGCGTCATTTCTTCTTGGCTCAATATGAAGATGCTCTGACCAGCTGGATCTGGACCGACTATGCTGCCCAGCAATACGAACAAGATAAATTTCATAAAATGGCTGGGAAAAGAGAACCAAAATTAGAGGTTATGTTTGGTGGAACTTATAACGTCTTAAAAGCGCGGGATCTAGGCGAAAAAGTCCATCGCGGCAGCCTGACCCAAAAAGATTTTAGAACTGTATTTACCGGCTTTGACCAAGCCTACCTTCAACAAGAAGGGATGGATTTCAGAGAATATTTCTTCTTGTTTAAACAATGGGCCAGAGCCAGAGAAAAAAATCGTCTCCTTTTCGGAGCTTATCAATGCTGCTGGGAAAATCTCGAATCACGCCTGAACCAATTCAGCACTAAGGTTAACCAATTCCTACAAAGTTCTGATTTAGAAATCATCCATACCCAAGGTAAATTTCTTTATTTACGGGGAGATCCAGAGAAACTTAAAGCTGCTGATTGTCCAGTAATTCCTACCGATCAAATCTCTGCAGCCTATTTAGCCGACGGAAAAATCTTCTATCCTCGTTATGGATATATTCGCAGCTTCAAGCGCGATGATCAGCCTACCAATCAGCTGAATCTCTGGGAAATGCAGACCTACGGATCTTTTCTAGAAGAAATTTTTGCTGGGAATCAAGATCAAGCTTTAACCTATCTATGGTCTGGCCTTAAAGAATTAACCCAAAAAAAAGTTCCCTCAGAAAACTTAGTCTGGAGAACCGCCTATAATCAACGTTATCGTGCTTATGTTAAAGGGAAAGAAATCCAGTTCTACAATTGGCGTCTGGAAGAAACATATAGGGTAAAAGTAATTAAAGAAGAGGAGTATCGTATAGACCGCCAAAAAGAAGGCAAGAGAGATTTCATTCTCGAGCCCTGCCTAGAACAAGGAGAAATAGTCTATCATAAACGTTATCTGCAGCTGCCATCAGCAATAAAACCTGATTGGGAAAGGTATGCAGAAAAAGCTCTGGAACGAACCATTGCCCTCACCAAACCTCTGCTGGGCAAAGAGACTGCTAAATTTGCTCAGGATGCACTTTCTCTCAATCCAAAAAGAAGCCTAGATTATTATCTGGATTTAACCCATCCAAAAGTCCAGCAAGAACTCATTTTCTAGCTTTAACTACCCCGAGAGGACAACACTGCCGAAAAGTTTATATAGTAGTTATCATTCTAAAGTAACAAACATCTTAAAACCACCTCTTTTCCCTAGTGAGCCCGCAAGGGCTTACCTGGGGTTTATACTTCTAATTTGAATCTATATTGCTTAAAATCGGGTTAAAATCCAGTCCCATTCAATCTTAACCGAATAATTTATATATTAGAGACCATCCTGAATCTTTAGCCCGTCACAGAGATTACCTGTGGGAGTTCACGGCCAAGGCCAAAGCGATGAACTCAGGGGTTAGTGGTGGGCCTCATATTAACCCTATATTACTAAAAAAAAATAGATTCATATTCACTTCCTCATTTCCCTTTTTTGGGATAAAAGAAGCAGAGAAAGATTAGTTCTATTTTTTTTTAAGTAATATGACCTATAAAAATTAAAAAACACTGAAAGAGTGTCTTAATCATGTTCCATTATTCCTTAAAAATACTTGATACGAACTTTGGACTTTTGATTAGACACTTTTTCTAAAACAACGGAGGATTGAGAACTATGGCTAAAATCAGCCCAGTAGCAGCAAAATATATAATTCATTCAACCATCAATATTGAAGGGGTAGTTGATCGCCCAGACGTGATTGGAGCAATTTTCGGCCAAACTGAAGGCCTTTTGGGTTCAGATCTTGAACTTAGAGAGCTGCAGCGCAGCGGAAGGATTGGCCGAATCGAAGTTAATGTTTCTACCAGTTCCGGAAAGACTCACGGAGAAATCATTATTCCCAGTAGTTTAGATAAGACTGAAACTGCTATTGTCGGAGCTGCTTTAGAGATCATTCAGCGCATTGGACCTTGCAATGCTAAAGTATTAGTTGAAAAAATTGAAGATGTCAGAATCAGCAAACGCCAGTTTGTTATTGAAAGAGCAAAAGAATTGTTAAGAGAATTAACTGACAAGACTCTTCCTGATTCCCAGGAACTAGCTGATGAAGTTTCCCAGTCCGTAAGAGTAATGGAAATTACCGAATACGGTCGAGAAAAATTAGCTGCTGGCCCAGCCATAGACGAAAGCGAGGAAATAGTCATTGTCGAAGGTAGAGCGGATGTTCTTAACCTGCTCAGGCAAGGGTTTAAGAATGCTATTGCCATGAATGGAACTTCCTGTCCGGAAACTATCAAAGAACTGGCCAGAAAGAAAAACGCTACTCTTTTCGTAGACGGAGATCGAGGCGGAAACCTAATTATCCGAGAACTTTTAAGTGTGACTGAAATCGACTTTGTCTGTAAAGCTCCTGATGGAAAAGAAGTTGAAGAAATAACTAAAAAAGAGATTCATAAAGCTTTACGGGGAAGAATCACCGCAGAACAAGCTAAATTAGAGCTAGGTATTGATGACACTGGAGCTTTAAAAAATGATCAAGATCCTAAGCTAACCCAAAGGATCAATCCTAGTATTCCCCGGAAAGCGGAGAGTAATCTAGGTAATTTCGATCGACGCCCAGAACAAAAGTTTCAGAAGCCCATGCCCATAGTGGCTACTTCCTCAACTGCCGCACCGGCTAGGCCCATGGCCCAGGCTGTCCCCTCCGCTCCACGAAGAACAGTTATTCTTACTTCAGAAGAGAAAGCAAAATTCAAAGAGACTTTGGATGATCTTTTTGGTACTAGAGGAGCTTGTTTACTAGACGCGAACCTGACCATCATGGGCAAAGTTCCTTTAAGCGAGCTAGCCAGCACCATCAAAAGCCTTAACGGTGGGATTTACGCTTTGGTGCTTGATGGGGCAGTTGATCTGGATCTGGTCAGAATCGCAGAAAAGTTAGGCATAACCCATTTGGTCGGAACCAGCAATAAGTTCCGGGAAGCATCAAGAGTGAATATCTTAACGGATGAAAAATTGGTTTAGGTAAAATTATTGTTTTTTTAATTTTTTCTTATTTTTCTTTCTTTTTTCCGATAACTTTTTAATCTTCCATAAAATAACCTAACCTATGGTCTTTGAGGTGATTATCGGCAGAAGCAAGCAAGATGTAGAGAAGTACGGCTTGCAGGGAACAGTTCTGATTGGAAAACAATATGTAAAGATGGGCCAGACTACTTCTCTATCTAATCCAGTATATATGGATGTGGCTGGCGCGCACGTTGTTTTTGTGGTGGGAAAAAGGGGCGGAGGAAAATGCCTGCATGGAGACAGTCTTATAACCTTAAATGATGGTTCAGTAGCTAAGATTAAAGATTTAGAGAATAACGATAATGAAATCTTTACACTTGACGATAATCTTAAGATTAAAAACGGAGAAAAAAGCAACTTCTTCAAAAGACCAACTAACAAACTTATTGAAATTGGTTTGAGAAGCGGAAGAGTTATTAAACTGACCCCAGAACACCCGCTTTTAACTGTAAAAGGGTGGGTTCCAGCAGAGGAACTAGGTTTTGGCTCCAGAATAGCCACCCCCAGGAAAGTAGAGGCTTTCGGGGAGAATTCTATGCCTGAGCATGAAATCAAATTATTATCTTATTTAATTGCAGAGGGACATTTAGGAAACCGCTTTGTGCTTTTTTCCAATATGGATGGAAAAATATTGCAAGAATTTAAGCAATCTGTAAGTTATCTTGATTCTAATTTAAGAGTTGATTTGCATAGTAAAAAATGTTGTTATCGCGTTAGTCAAATAAAAAAAGTAATCAAAGAACATAGTAAAAGAGATGCCTTGGGCAGATTTAATATCGGTCCGAAGTTTGCCCATTCTTCCATAAGAAATTGGGTAGAACAGTTTGGGTTGTATAATAAAAGTTCATTAACTAAATTTATCCCAAAAGAAGTATTCCAATTGCCAAAATGCAGGTTAAGTTTATTTCTCAATCGATTATTTTCTTGTGATGGTACGATTTATAAAAAATCTGGACAATGGTTTGTGAGCTATTGCTCTTCATCCACAGAAATGATTTACCAAGTCCAACATTTATTGTTAAGATTTGGGATACTTTCAAAGATTAGAAATAAAAACATTAAACTTAACGGAAAAATATTTTATTCTCATGAATTAGAGATTTATGGCGAAAATGTTAACCAATACTTACAGGAAATTGGTTTTTATGGCAAAAAAGAGGAAAACGCCAGAATCGCCCTATTAGAATCTGTAAAGATTGTTCGAAATCCCAATGTAGATACAATTCCTAAAGAGATCTGGGAAATGTATCATCCAGAGAACTGGGCTGAGGTTGGTAGGAAAGTTGGCTATGCTCATCCCAAAGCGTTAAGAGAAAGCCAGTTTTATGCCCCTTCCAGACAGAAATTACTCCAAATTGCTCTAGCAGACGAATCTGAATTATTAAAAAAGTTTGCCTCTTCAGATATTTTCTGGGATGAGATTGTAGCTATGAAATTATTAGAAGGGGAATTTGAAGTGTACGATTTAACTGTTCCAGAAACCCATAATTTTGTAGCTAACGATATTATTGTTCATAATTCTTACACTATGGGCGCCATCGCTGAAGGCCTCACCGAACTTCCCGAAGAGATCAAACAAAATCTGTCCATCCTGCTGATCGATACTATGGGCATTTATTGGACCATGAAATATCCTAATTTTCAGGACGCAGAATTATTAAAAAATTGGAACTTGGAATCAAAAGGGTTAGATGTAAAAATATACACCCCCTCGGGATTTTACTATAAATACAAAGAGGAAGGAATCCCCACAGATTTCCCTTTCTCTATCCGGCCCATCGATGTTGCTCCTGAAGATTGGTGCACTGCTTTCTCTCTTCATCCTAATTCCGCAGAGGGAGTATTGATCACAAAAACTATCCAAGAGCTGAACAGAAAAGGAAAAAGTTACTCCATTGAAGAACTGATTGAAGCTGTAAAAGAGGATCAAGAGAGCGATAAGGTAATCAAAAGTGTGGTCATCAACCAATTCGAAAAAGCTCAGGGCTGGGAAATCTTTTCCGAAGAAGGAACTCCACTCAAAGATTTGGTTGCCGGAGGGCAGGTTACAGTTTTAGATGTAAGCCCTTATGCCACCATGGCCTCTGGCTGGGAAATTAAGGCTTTAGTTACTGGCTTGATCTGTAGAACTTTATTCAATCAAAGAATGCTAGCTAGAAAAACTGAAGAGTTTAAAACCGTAGATGCAGCCATGCATTATTTCACTAAAGAAGTAGAAGAAAAAATGCAGGAACCTTTGGTCTGGATTGCTTTGGATGAAGCCCATGAACTCCTTCCTCGAGAAGGCAAGACTGCTGCCACTGACGCTTTGATCACCATTCTTAGAGAAGGCCGCCAGCCGGGAATTTCTTTAATTCTCGCTTCCCAGCAGCCAGCCAAGATTCATACTGATGTCCTGACCCAATCGGATATTGTCATCGCCCATCGCCTGACCGCCCGCATGGACGTAGAAGCCTTGCAATTATTGACCCAAAGTTACATGCGCCAGGGGCTGGAGCAGGAGATTGATACTTTGCCTAGAGTAAAAGGTTCAGCAGTGATATTCGATGATGCTAATGAAAGAATTTTTCCGATTCAGGTCAGGCCCAGATTAACCTGGCATGGCGGAGGTTCACCTTTTGCGATTACTGAAAAGAAAGATTTTTTTACTAATTCTTTGAAGAAGATGAGAGAAATTTGAGGCTTATGATTGGTACTGGTTATTATTTCAATTCCTAAAAGAAGATTCTATTTAACCAGACCAGAAAGCATTGAACGATAACTATCTGGGAATTCCTGCACTTTTACTAAAGGCGAGTGCTGCGCTCTTTTATTCAGGAGTTTAACACTAATTTGATCTGCCCATTCGAGAAGTAAAGAACTTTCAGCATAATGTGCTTGTTCAAAACCGGTCTTTAATGGGCTGAAATCAACTACTTTCAATCCTCTTCCCACCGCCACTGCTCCCACTGCATAAAACTTATCTGCAAATGAACCGAAATATGATTCCCAATATATTTCTGCACTCTGATCCGTCTCTTTGATAAAAGAAAGCTCTTCATCTAAAGAGGCCCGAACTATTCCCACATCAGTTTCTGGTTTTGCCTCCAATTCCGCAGCAAAAAAGATTAACTGTTTATTGCTAGTTCTCAATCCGGCCGCGGTATACCCGTAAATCCGATTCTGACGCATCACTCGATCAGAAAAC